>Ga0123352_10005080_pt1 | contig 19673 bp, 8 predicted proteins | sample TergutLab28metaG_FD_89700 | JGI IMG/M metagenome (GOLD analysis project Ga0123352, IMG submission 89700) | Labiotermes labralis P1 segment gut microbial communities from Petit-Saut dam, French Guiana - Lab288 P1 | ecosystem: Host-associated > Arthropoda: Insects > Digestive system > Gut ... | reverse complement strand
TTCTGTCAACAAATTGTAAGTTTCTGTGGCAGATTTTCCAAGTTTTGTGAGGAATTTGATGTTAACACGTTGTTCTACATTAACACTCAGCATTATTCCGACGGAGCTCAGACACACGATCCGTTTCTAACAATGGTCACGGCCAGACTAACCGATGCGCGTGAATGAACTTTTGTGTGACAGTAGAGGGAAGTCCACGGGTCAATGCCCTACCCTCCTCTTCGTCATCGACGTGGCCGGAAATGAGTAATAAAAGCAATCCAGTTTCTTTATTGCCACACCTCGTATTTAATAAGTGCTTCGAAATAGTCAGTATCCGCAAACCTCGTTAATTAGCAATAAAGTCGTTACTAGATGTACAGTTTGCATGCCTGTAATAATGGTGTCACACTGCAACGTTTAGTACGATGTCCGTCGATAAAACATTAACGTAATAAATTCCGTTAAAGTTTCAAAGGAGCCACGCACTGAAAAACGCACTACACCCACACACTGAGACCGGATGCGTGTTTTCTTTTAAAAAAGATAGGGCGTTACAAAAGTAATAAAGGAATTTTGGTTAAAACTAACTATATAGCAGCCCAAATACAAGAGAACGTACAGATATGTAACAGGAGAAAAGAGTGCAGATAATACATGTCGCAAATATGTGTGTTTGTGTGTGTGTGTGTGTGCATCCCTCTAAAGCTTAAACATAGTTTTATTGCAAGCAACATTACAAACATTTAAAGTCACGTTTGGACGTCAATTTATGTTTTATTTCTTTTATGTAAAAACAAGTGAAGTGATTAAAATCTTCCTGTCGTAACACAACACTGCTACAAAGACTTATGACTTTTCGGTGCGAAAATTCCACTCTGTATCTAACTTATATTATTGATCCATTTTTCTTTAGTACATAATTTAGCTCTTCATGTACAATACACGAGCAGTTTTACACGATATGAACTTGCAAATTTACTGAGACACAGCTGTGAAGAGTAGGGAAGTTATATAGAAAAGACAACGGTTAATCGGAAAAGGTCACGATCGCAGTACCGACCAGAACGTAGGTACTGTTGCAAAACAACAAAGTGTTTTCGTCAATCACCGCCATCTGGTTTACACATTATAGATACATGCGTGACATAATACAAGGGGACGAAACAATACACAATATACCGACCATACAATCGTGATTACATATAGGTCTACATAAATACGCCTATATGTAGACTCTAAACAAATTTAGTGGAAACAGAGATACTCCCATTACATTATTTTTACACCTACGCCATCAGAGGAGGTCTCTTGCCATCCTGGCAAATGTGATGATGGCGTGCATATTGTACAGCGCTCGACTTTCATTTTAAGTTTGATGACAGGATGACAGTTAAGACGACATGTCACAAGGGACACACTAGTTAACAGTATTCGGAATACTCTGGGGCATTAGCCTTAGTGAAGGACTTGTGGCATTGCATCCAAAATGCCTTATACATATCTTGCATCGTAAAATATTATCGATGTTTGGCAACGCCGTTCTGAGAAAATACAAGTACCTGAACGGCATCATGTAGGAGATTGGAGAAAATTTCATAATAATAGCCTTATCTGTTATAGTTAAAAAGTGCCCTTACGGTAGTTAAATCAAGAGCAATAAGATATGTGCTTCATGTTGTATGCGTGAAGGAAATGGGAAATGCCTGTAATTTGTCTGTAGGAAAAGATAGTTCAGAAGAGCCATGAGCAACTCACCACAAGTTAATTTTGGAAATGGACCATGACAAAATTAAAGCAGAACAGAACACGAATTAGTAGGATGATTTATGCGATTAAGAATAGGACCCAATGGCGAGATGTAGGGTGATGACGAATGAATTAAATTGAATCATTGTTATTTGCCTAAGAGTATGCTGTGTCGTACGGCTACTTACCTAGTTACTTGGTTACCTCGCTATCTCATTTGCTCATGAGAGACACAAGTACCACCCAACCCCCAAACCCTTGATTGACAGCTCCAATTATATTACGTGCAGAATAACCATGAGGAACTTTTTTTTTATTTTCGTTGTTACACCGTGCATGTTGTTGAGTTACTCAATTATTATACCAACTACTGCACATATATAAAATTTATAAAATTTACACATTGAAACATTAAAACGCTCCTACATGTTTCGGTCCTAGGACCATCATCAGGGAGCCATATCGTCTTTGCTAAAGTCACACTATAAAAAGTCACATTAATTTCGCTGTACCAGTTTGGTATTGTGGCAGCATGCCGTGTTGTGTAATGTTATGTTGCGAAGAGTGCCCTGCTACGGATGTGCAATCTGTGCTTCGTTGCGTTTTAATATTTTAATGTGTAAATTTTATAAATTTTATATATGTGCAGTAGTTGATATAATAATTGAGTAACGAGGAACTTTGTTACATAAATTATCTCAATTCCTCTAATATTTAATCTCTCACACCCTATTAAATATTTATATATTTCTTTATCGAGCATCTTCGGTATCCGTTCTTAACTCAAACAGATGAACCTATCGTCACACATTTATCCTACACAGCATTTAAAAAGAGTAAAGAAGCGGGTTATACGATTAACCAATACTAAATTTACGCTAATATAATTTTTGTCACTATCACCGTAACATTCATGTCGGACTGGGAAACGTCATGCTGGATATTAATTCTAAACGCGTCAACTGAATTCGGTGCTTTCCACTAAACCAACTTATGACGGAATTCGAATTAACAATTTTGATTTTCAGTTTTTAATTAATATGCGCATTGTGTGTATGGGGGATCGTTCCAATATTTATAAAACAGAGTGCATTTAGTTGTTCATATAATGCATGTCCTTTATTAGGAGGACGATGTGTTCGTTTGCACTTGAATTAAACGCTGCAGAACTCTGTTATGTTGGGGCGGAAGGGTGAGAGGAGCGGAGAGAAAGTAATTGAATAAATCATTGAACTCTGAAGGCAATATACGAATAAAAGGAATAATTCACAAGATTATACGGAATTGGATTATGTCGTAGTAATGTTGCAAACGCCTCGTCATAATTTCGGTCGGGTTGTCAAATACCGTAACAGAAGTTTTCCAATATTTTCCTCAGTCTTTCAAGTAAACTGCCAGGATAGTATTTCGTTTAGGACACAAATATTTATCTTCAAGTTCCTTCCAAATTCATCGATCATCAACCATTCTACCATTCCATGCTATACAGGCGGCATTACTGAGAGAGGGATAGAATAAATTAAAATATTACTCAGAATTTTACATTTTGTCTCCATAATTCTACTGTTCAAAAAACCGATAAGAACAGTTGATAAAGTCTTAACTTCTTTTGTCTGTGCCACACTTTAAAATTCAATTTGAGCTCTTGAACTCAGTGTAGCATCACAAAACAATTCATCATACCCGAACTCTAATAATGCTGATGCGACACCAGCTAACTTATTATGAGATATGAAATTTAACATTAAATAATCTAGAATTTTTTCCACACGTTATATTATGCGTTCTGATTCTCATAATACGAAGCTATTCCTTTCTTATACACAATCAACTTCTGTTTATACAGAAAATTCGGTGTGCTTTTATTGAGATATCATCCAAAATCGTAAATATTGTTTTGTACTAGCCAGAAGTTTATACGCATTCCGAAGACACCGCGGTCGACCAGTTCCGCATAGGTTTTGTGTGTTCCATCTCGGCACCAAAGCAACTATTGAATTGGTACTTAAATTCTACGTTGAACTTACGTGCCCCTCACACAGCTTCCACCCCACTGCAGTAAAGACGTGATTCAACTTCATTTGTCTGTTTCGCAACTACAAAACTGATCAGTTCCCAACGCTTTATCTTCTCCACTTCCCTCTACATTTATCAGGGCGACTGGACACTGCTTGCGAGACTGTAAAATACTCTATGATATGCCTGACCCGTAATAAATGTATCTAATTAGCCTTTGCTTTCTGTTCTGTTTCCCTTCACGCTTGAAAGGGTAGCACGTCTAAATTTCTGCTAAAAGTTGTGGATTTCAAAGTCCTCCTTTTTCACGGTACATAAGCAATTCGATTCTCTTTCTGAAACCTGTCCAACATACTATACCACATGAGAGGATTCAGTAGGAAAAAGCATATCGCAGTATGGATTTCATGCCAAGCGATGATGAAGTGATCACGAGAAATATAAATAAAATATGAGGCGTCAGATTACCCGAACCTCTTGTGGATTTACAGCGAACTACCCCATGTTCATGAAAAATATCACTGTATCCATGGTGATCAGGGGGTAAAATAATGGACAAATAATTACTGTATATAGATATAATAGCTGGGCACCGAAGTATACTAATGCACAGTCCACAGATTCAAAAATTTAACCAAACCCGCGCACTTTGTCACTGTGACGTGTGGGAGTGTATATGTGTGCTTGTGTCTGCCGATGAGAACTGCGCACTGCTGATGCTCTAACTCGCTAGTCCGAAAGTAATAGGTTCAACACCAGCCGGTATATCAGTTACCCTAACTGTTGGCAATATCTTGCGACGGATTTTAGGAAATATTTTTAAATGTGCTAAGGAAAACTCCTCAGATACTTTGTATAGTTGCTGTTTATAAACAAGCTATCATGTCAGTCAGAGTTGTGCAATATCTCCACTTGATACGGCAATATAAAAATAATAATAGTACTAACAGTATACTGCGACACAAAACACTGTGTCATGACGGCCGTGAAACCGATTAAAACGTATGTAGGAGATAAAAAAAAAATCATAGCCTCTTTATGGCGAAGTCAGCTGGGAAGACGAGAAATGGGAGAATCATATCAAGAAAGGATCAGATCAGGTTGGGCAAAGACTGAGCAGCGAGGTGGATGCAACTACGTCACGATTTTGTCCAATTCCTGCCCTTAGTATTAGCGGTGCTCAAACTTCAAGTTCTACCACCTGGAACTTAGTTTTCCACCTCAGAATTTAACATCAGTTCCATGTCCGTATTATCGACGTCAGAGAATTACATACATGCAGATGCTCAAACCACACTCTCGTCTATAGCTGATAATTGTATAAGGGAGGAGCGTGAACGCATGCACACACACACACACACACACAGGAACACAAATACTGTGTATGAGTACAAGAATATAAGAATCTATGTCTTTTAGAAGGAAAAAGTGTTCCTCAAGTCCCAGAACAAATTCAGATTCATATTAAAATATGGTTTTCTGGAGTGTTACGTCTTGCAACCTGGTAAAAATTTATCGGCTTTTGGTGGAACCTACCGCCTCCACCTCCACGTCACAAGATTAAACTACATGGGGATCCATTATCAGATGCAAATACAGGGAAAAACACGGATTTGTAGTGGACGAATAGAAGAGAAGGGCACCGAGAGAGGAAATGGCCAAATCAACCAAGGAAGGTGGCGATTAAAATTTGTAATTCAGAAGGAACAAAAGTTCACTTGTGCAATATCAGTCAGACATCTGCAGATTAAACCAAGCGAGAAAAAATTTAGACTTTAAAAAAGTTGGACTGGATTGCCTCTGGTTTCAGCAACAGCATCAAAGTACCAATTGGAGTACCTAGTAAGTTCAAGCACGCGATTGTAAACAACGTCAGACACACAGAAAGCAGGTTCACCTGTGCATCAGTCGGAAAGCTGCAGAGGAAACAGGAAGTAACCATTTTTTTTTGCTGTTTTCCGCTCCAGCTTTCCGCCTGGTGCAGCCACGTTTGACGGGGCTGCCCTTTCGCCATGACACAATGGATAGATCTACTGGGTACTATACTTGTTTCCTTGACACCCGTTGAAATCATGTACAATCTTATCTGCCCCTTCGCATTTCCTCAGAATTATTTTTCTCACCTCTTTTCCTCCTTGAACACATTTTTATCGCCTTTCTCCGCAGCTGTTTGGGTACTTTTCTTCCCCTTTGTACCACCCCAACCTTTTGGCACGCTCTCAGATTCATTAAAATTTCTTGCTGTTCTACAATTAACAAGCCCCTACACGCGCTCATAAAAACAACAGCAGATTACTCCGAAACGTCGGTACGCTCCTTCCAGATTACAAGGCGTCATATCACACGACGGACTAATTTTCATACTCCACAGTATGAACGTATAATGAATACATGTTTGACACCAAGTCGGTTTTTTTATTTCTTTACGGCACTTTTTAGACTGAATACAGTTCATTTACAACTTACGTAAGACGTATTTTATGGTATATAACAACACACAAAGTACCCCTAAAATGTCTTGTAGTTTTCAATCTTGTGTTACTCGCAGACTGTTTAAGGTACACTTACGACACAAAGCCCGCCTGAAAGACTGACTCAAGAAATGATTACGGAAAACTGATAAGATTCATTGTTGTGCCATGAATTGCTCGAGTAATGACTTATTCACCCTCCTGTCACATACTTTGGGCGGAAGCCAACGGATTTTTTTTCTCCCATAAGTTTGAACCCGTACTAGCTTCTTCGACAACGGAGGAAGGTAGGTATTGTTTGTAACAAACTCCAATACAAACATCCATAATGTGACAACTGGTGATTTTGTGGCCATTCCATAGGGTCTGTACGCCCTACACGCTATCAGAAAGACAATGCAGGCTCTAAATCACTTCGTTATATAGGTATTGCTGGGAACCGTCTTATTATTGTACTGGCATTATCTAACACTGTAGCACAAACACTTCTGTCACTGTCAGCTTGTAACGACCAAACAAATATGGTCCAATCGGTGCTGAAATTTTTAAGCTACTCTCACAACAGACTTAATTCGCTAAATAGCTCGTAGCATGCAATCGTCTGTTCTAACCCCGAAGCTATTTTGCGATAATGATGAGCACAGGCCCAAGTAACGGGGCAGAATGTGCCGTATGCAGTAACTGACGCTCCAAATTACAACTTAGTGAGTTTATATTGCAAGGTTGTGCCTTAAACGTACGCTGAATAACACATCATTAAAAATTTAAAGATCATTTACGATGAAGTTGAATGCGTTTCTGTTTTTCAAAAATCCATTTAACCTTAGTGTTAACACTGTTAAGCCCCACCTGACTAACGAGGATCTAGTTCCTAGCCAAGTAAAACAGCAATGGTAACATTATCCATGTGTCTAAACCACGACTGCATACAGGTCAATAAGGGCGCGGATTTTCACAAACTTGTAAAAGGAAATATATGAAAATGCCTGGGCAACTAAGTTTAGGAAGCTGTGTTTCCGAGTAGGGATTCCAAGATATGGTAGCAGCGTTTAGGGGTTCCACAAGCGGTTTAGAGGTGGAGACGAAGGCAAACAATGACTACCTTTGTCAGGAAACAAACCCAAATCATTCGTCACGTAGTAAATTACTCATTTTCTTGCAGCAACAGCGCCTAGTGGAACAAAGCCTCTTCCTTATCGAAGCTTCACAAACACACTCAGACACTCCACACTCGTTAGGACTCCTCTGCGACTGATCAGGCCGACTGCAGAGACCTCTACCTGACAGCACACAACACTCACAAGAGTCAGACATCCATGGCCCCAGACTGGATTCGAACCCACAATCCCAGCAACCAAGCGGCCGCAGACCCACGCCTCAGACGGCGCGGCCCCTGGGATCGGCCTAGTCAGTCACTTTAGTGGCTGAATTATTTCCACATTTAATTGGTTATTCGGATAACCGTTAATAATTGTACTACAAACCTTTCGTATTTTTTGTAGATATAAGCTAACAAAATGTCAGGTGTTGTTCCGTATTTATCTGTTACGTTTTTTCTTCTTAAGGGTTCCTTTCCGTGTCTGTGAAGACCTCAGCTCTTCACGTAACAAAAACAGTAGCTGTACTAGCACAACTGCATACACCATCACTGGCACTTCTGAACACTAGGCCTGGTTACGTAAATCCACGTAGTTTCGACACGTGCCAGTAGTTACGTTTTTGTTTTAGGGGGAAAAAAAAGTCCGTCACAATGTCCTGGACAAATAAACATTCCGCCTGATCGCTAATCCGTGTTTAGTTGCGGCAACCTCCATTACCAGACCAGCCGTACGAAGCGAATAAAACGTCTCTTTTAACATCTGATGACAGCACAGTGTCCATAATAAAGAGCACTGTTATTACGAGACAAACCTCAGACACAAGATCCGCGCAGTTAATGCATTACAGATAGATCGCGGCCTTTAGTTTGCAAAATTCGTGAAATTATTTTAATAATTATCAACTATGGCGTTTTAAATTAGGTAGAACGTGTAATACAAAATCCATGGTACCTTACTGAGAACCGTGCTCTAACATTGTCTTCTCCATCATCGAAAACATTGTCCTGGTGACTAAGTAAATAAAGTAGGACAATTCCATCTTGTGTAACAGAAACATCAACATCAATTCCACGACAATTCAAGGTAATTTTTTAAGTTTTGCTTCTCATTTGTTTTATCACAAAGAATGTTAGCAGTTGGCTTGACTTTAAATCCAGTTACCAGGCAACAAGGCAAATAAGCAGTGGGGCATACATTCAATATATATGGCTATCCTACTGGGTTTCTTTTATGATACCAACGTAAAAAAAAAATCTGCAAAATCTCTTCTGCGGAAATAAATGTGAAAAGGCTGAGAAGAAGCAAGAACATACAAGTTCCTTCCCATCATTTCTCTGGTGATCCTAGGGGAAATCGCAGAGGATTTTCACTCCACGATAGCCAGTCCAAAGCATCGGTACACACGAGTCTTTGAACAGTAAATACAGTTGTTTATTCCTTGTTGACAGTCTTATTTCTCACTTGCTACAGTTCGCTGTTTACCATGTAGCTGCGGGTTAGTTCTACTGCTCTAGATCGTATTTTGTGGCAGGTACTCCGTTCGAACCCTGATGGCTATTATGCTGATTTCCAGGCTTTACTTCACACTTTTCCAGCTTATGCCAAAATTAAATTGAGTGTTTTCCATCCCGTTGTGTTAATGTATCATTAGTTTGTAAAACGTTTTTATTATACCGTCGTTACGCAACAATGTGGTGCAGTTGTCTGTATTATTGCACTATCTACTAAGCTACATGTTCCGGCCTATAAGGCCTTCATCAGGCCTGTATAATAGTGGTATTTTAACCAAGGTACATCGGCAGTATTACCTACGGGGATCCCGTAGGTAATACTGCCGATGTACCTTGGTTAAAATACTACTATTATACAAGCCTGATGAAGGCCTTATATGGCCGAAACATGTACCTTAGTAGATAGTGCAATAATACAGACAACTGCACCGCAATGTTGTGTAACGACGGCAAAATAAAAAAGTTTTATGCCATTCTCCAAAATTCTATCCCTTCATTGACATTTTCCCTTCTCATTCGACACTGTTATGCAACCGAACCAGCATCGTTTTATAAATGAAATCCATTCTTTTAGACAAGATACATACAATACTCCTATATCTCCTGTAGCGCTTAATACTCCTGTCTTGCTCTTCATTTGCATTTTATATATATTAGAGTGTTGTAACACTGCCTGTTGTACATTTCGTGACTCGCCATATGGGCTACAAAAATTGCGACAATGACCTCCTCTTAAGCGGAAAAAGCTAACTTTGCCCGTTGCCATTTTGTATGTTTTAATTTATACAATTATCATTACGCAGCACCATGACGATAAACAATAAAAACAGTCAAGGAATTCGTAAGTTAATCCTAACAAGAATGTAAAATGTGTATTTTATAATGTAGTGTACAGCATTTCACGGCTTTCTTTGTAGTTTCATAAATTTAGATTCACTTTCAATATAAACTATTATTTTCAAATTTTTGTAACAGGCGAAAAAGTTCATTCGTGGCCTTAAGTAAATTAGATTTTATTAAAAGTCTAAAAGTTTGAAATCGGACATTCTTGACCATTTGAAATATGTCTTTCATAGCGAATGTATAAATAGTTTATCATACGGCTTAATGTTTTGATACTAATTCACAGACGGGGGAATATACATACATGGCCTTCGAGAGATTTGCAAATGGACTTCACGTATACAATTTTATCACAATCAGTCCGACGATTCCTGGACACAGCATCTCGTCGTTCAGCGTATCACGGAACATCCTAAGCTGTACCCTACCTAAGAATATGCTACTGGTCTAGAAGGATGTTACTGTAACGCCACCACCCGTAAGAGGTCACACAATTCGTTTCCGCTTTCCCAGTTTGGCAACAATGTTCCTTTATGTAGGTAGTACAGAAATTCATGATTTATGAGTGCTTTGGCAGTTACTAAACATGGGCGCCCGCTCCATTCGGTATTGCTCGCTCGGGACGCGCCCAATGTCGTCATATGATATTACATTACGCTCGCATGCAGGTGTCTGAAGCAAAATAAATTACAACACTCCCAAAGAATACTTTTCAGTTGCTACTAATTTGTGACGCTAAAATTCCATCCCGCTTCATAATCACTGCTTAAAAATTTTAACATCAGAATAAAATATAAGATGAGATGGGCTGGGCACGTGGTGCGTATGGGTGAGGAGAGGGGGCGTATATGGTCTTGGTAAGGAAACCGGAGGGAAAGAGATCACTGGGGAGACCAAGGCGTAGATTGGTGGATAATATTCGGATGGATCTCCAGGAGGTGGGATGTGGGTATGTGGACTGGATTGGGCTGGTCCAGGATAGGGACGGGTGGCGGACGCTTGTGAGTGCGGTGATGAACCTTCGGGTTCTATAAAATGCGGGGAATTTGTTGACTAGCTGCAAACCAGTTAGCTTCTCAAGAAGGGCTCTGCACCATGGAGTAAGTAAGTAAAAATAAAATATAAAACATACCCTCTTATTGGCTCAAAACTCTTTTGTCTCTGTCGGACAGAAAGTCATGACCATTGATCTCAGAAAGGCGCAAATCCACGTATCACACCTACATACCGAGACAGGAGAATTCCTCAGTCGGTGTTTTGGAATAAGCAAATAGAAATTAATTTCTTTGTACCTAAGTATTTCGTACTTAATTTCTCCAGTACACAAAATTGGTACGTGCATACAGCTTTATATGGGAACTTCCTTTTTTATTTGGCTTAGCAAACTGGTTAATACAGCGGTTACACCTATACCAGACACGTTGAATGGACTGAAAGATCCAACGACACACTAAGTTGTATTAAATATTATGTCAGCCATTTTCTGCCCAAACCTTTGTGTATTACGAAATTTTCAAAAGGGCATGACCTACACTCACAATCAGACTTACATCAATGGCATAATTTTAAACCGTTTAATTATTTCGAAATTCAAATATCAAAAACAAAATTTAAAAGTGTTTAAAGTACGAATCAATAAATGTTGGATGTGCATCCAACATTTATTGATTCGTTCTTTAATCCTTTTAAGTTCAAGAAGTGCAAACATTACTTCACCTTTCCAAATGACTGAGGATCAGAATAGAAAATGCAGTAATTTTGTCCCTTCGTTTTACAGGTGTGAAAAGGGGTCTCTTGCTTTGAGAAAAAAAAATATAATTACACGTACATTAAAACAAATAACTCATAAAAATGTTTTCATCTAAGATGGGTGAAAGGAGTGAATATTAAGTGTGTTTATTAAAGAGGAACTTTGTGACTTATACTGGCTGGATATTTAAGAAAGACGAGGGAAAAAATAATGTGCATACAAGATATGTGCAGTAAATCTCTTTGAAAAACATCACTTACAAGACTGAGAAGTAGATTGAAGAATGACGTTACAATGGAACTTAAAGTAACAAGCTGTGACAATGCGAAATGTAAGGAAGCGTCTCAGAATCCTGTCAAATTAAGGGACTCGGTTGACTCTACTAGCACAACTGAAATGTCCTGTGCTGTTGCCAGCGTCATGGTTGGCCGGTTAGTTGGTTGCTGCAACAGACACAGTCCGTTCTAAAGACCGGATACCCTTTATAAATACAGGGCATAACAACTGTACGTATTGACTTTTCTTTCTATGTAAATTACTACTGCATATCCTTGTTTTAGCCTACGCCCTTCAAAAATTAGCTGTAAAAGTTTCCCAAGAGAAAGAATTCTGACTTTCTGCCAAATTGCATCACTTCTGCCTCCAGATCTTGGCACTCTGCAGTTTTCCCATCACGTATTCCGTTTCTTCTTTTCTACCAGCTTTCCCGTATATCTCTTCTTAACTCCCTCTACTTCTATCTCTGTCCCACCCAGAGAAATTATAATTCAGAAGGAGTTGCTTTTTTTCCGGCCTGTCAAGAAACCTCGGATTTAGCTGCAAATACAAATTATGTACGTATATACACATACGTATATACACATACGTATATACACATACGTATATAAACACACTGCTTTATTATTTTTTTACGAATCTTATAGTTGGCTGGCGTGTGTTTTCGCGTGGATTCTGACACACGTCATAATTGTGTTGGCAATTTCAGCACCTTGTCTAACTGCAAAACAAAGAGGGAACGCATTTTTTATTCTTTAGAAACTTCGTAATTTCAGAAACAAATGTTCTTTACGCTTTTCATACTCCTTCCAGAGTCGTAAGTTTTCAAGATTCTTTTTGCTGCTGCTGCTGCTGCTACGACCACTACCAATGCTATTCTTCATTAGCACTCTCTCACTTTGAAGTATTAAGAGTTGGTCGGCGAAAAGTTGCACAGAATTTTAAATGTGACACGAACATTCCAGAACAAGGGTGAGAAAAGTAAGGTCCGCTAACAAACTTGCACACGGCGCAAATAAATATTCATACTCAATCAATAACGTGATGAATTACTAAACCTAAGCTTATCGCATCAAAAAGAGTGAAATAATGATATGACCATGTACCCGCTTAACAAGGAAGTACATAAAAAGCATAAACTCTTACGGATGTACAAGCTTCGATACATATATTGCACAAAACTGCTCTATTAACTAAACATATCTGCAGCGGGTTATGAGACAACCGAGTGCAGCCCTATTCACATTCGGTCTAGTGTATGTTTTAAAGCGTTTGTGCCATCCAACTTTTCGAAGCAGAGACCTAATCCAGTACAACTGTTATTTATGTCTTCCTTGGTGTGCCCATAAAAGTGTGGTCTGTCAGCAAGAATGATCCGTCAGTGTTCACCGAAGGAGACGTGCAGCTATGCATCATTCACCGCTGCAACTTTATCGTCCCGTTTTTAAAATCAGAGCACAACGTCTCACGCAAGGTATGGGGCACCATTCCCATAAGAATACAGTAAGGAAAGTGCCTACTCTATATGCCCGATACTATCATCTGCTATCAAAATGTGGGCTCAGAGTTCGAGAAAAGCTTTTGAAGATAGTTTTTCCCATCGCGCCCAACTGCGACTATATTACTCTTACTCCTGCACGACGGATAATGACCTTCTCCCCGTAACACTATTATAATGTAATGCTTATTTCCATTTCAAAGGCGGGACGATGGAAAGAAGTACAAAAATCAAGTGTATTTGAACGTGATGTAATATCCACAACCCTACAGTGTTATAAGAACATTTAGTAACAGAAACGTGTTTGCCATGCCATGGCTCAGGCGGTTAGTCGTCGACCTTTCACCGCGGAGAACTGGGTTAAATTGCACGCCAGTTAACGTAGGATTTATGGTGGACAATATTTACGTTTTTTCCGAGTACTTCGGTTCTCCCCTAACAACAACATTCCAATAACGCCATATACTCACTCACTCATTCATTCATTCATTCAATCAATCATTCATTCACTCATTCATTTCATTTACTTTCATCACTTGCGCTATAAAATCTTGGCAATTCATACATCCGGAAGGTAACACACTTTAAGTAATTAAGTAAAGAAGCTTGCCAGTATATTTTCAGAAACGACACTCAAAAAATTGTGTTTTGAGTTCCTCTTTCAAAACAAACTATACTTAGGGATTGCCATTATATATTGCAGCTCTATACTTTCATGTATGTTGCAGCATGTTGTTATGGCACACTTCAAGATAGGTTCCCAGTACGTAGCTTGAAGGCCTAGAGAACCAACGAAATCCTTTAACCCAAGATAAAAAGTTCCCAGGCACAGTATCAACATAGAATGCCTCGATTAGAGGTACGTTTTCCCAAATGCTCGCCTGTGACGTGTCCTTGGTTTGACATTCGCTTGGTTTTACTTTCGGTTTGCTTCCTATTAATCCTGAAAGTTATGCCGATCAGACTACGACACTCAGTCAGTCATTAATAACATCGAACAATATGATGACAGTGAATTAAATATACTAAGCGTTTGCGCTGTGTCTATATCTAATGTTACATAAGTACAAGAAGAAAACACAACTTTTCATAAACCGCTTCTGTTTCCGGCCTCAAACTCTGGATCCAGAGACAGAACGTTCCAGTCTGAGAGGCAGACTGAGTACACGACCTCTCCTCCTCAAAGAAAGAGCAGGAAAAAATCCATTTTCTAGAACGGTGTGTAATTCATTATTCTTCCAGGTCTATTGACAATGTAAGAAGTAACCTTAAATTCCTTACAAGCAACATACTTTATCCATTTGCTCCGCTGTTTCGCAAGAAGCTCGCAATACATCTTCGGTAGCCCACAGACAGACACACGAATAACTTATACACTTCACAACAACTGTATTCAAAGAATTCTTAAAATATGAAAATTTCTTATTCTGTCTACTATTACAGCTCCACCACAATATGCATCCCAACAGGCGAACAGAAAATGCGACCGGCATAACGAACATGACGAGTGGCTAAAGTTAGCGCAGTGTCAACAGCAGTATTAGGCATGTTCGAAACAAGGGTACTTAAGATGGAGTAAAAACGACGTAAAATATAGGCCTTCCCCCACCCCAACTCTTAAAAATTAAGGCAGTTGTGCACCACAACATCACGTCAACAAGCCACGCGGTATGTAAAACATGAAAACATGCAACTTCTCAGTAATCGTTCGTATCTGCTAGATATTCAACGTCCATATTAGCCATATATGTAAAACATCTAACAACAGATTTTAAAAACAATTATATTCTAAGCGAAACTTAAGGTTTTCAGAGCTGTTTTGATGAAGATTCAAGACATGTGGGACAGGAAACCTTTGACTGAAAAACATTGATCGACCAGAAGCAATACCGAAGCAGACCTAAACTTTCATGCACACTCCATGGGAGTGCGTATTCTGCGACTATTTCTAATAGGATCTAGGAGCTTCAACAATTACCAAGAAGGCTTAATTTTTTATGTAAGATATTTACCGAAATAAAAACAAGCTAGACAATATATGTACAAGAATATATTGTGACACCTTCGCATATCTCTTGTTGCAATGGAAACACGACAATGCATTTTGTATTTTTTCCACATTATAGTATAAATGGCATGACTTTAAAAAAAAAGTAAGATAAAATGTGTTTTTTTATTTTTTCTACAAACTTACTCCGAAATGTTTCTCTTTCTAAACACAATTCAGCGAGACTATATATATATATATATATATATATATATATATATATGCATACATACACACAGATTTTCATGTCAAGTACCTGTTATCTTGTCAGATTTGAATAAAACTTGACTTTTTTTCACCAGATATTCAGAAAGTCCTCTGATATCAAATTTCATGAAAATCTGTCCAATGGGAGTCGTGTTATTTTATTCGGACGGACAGCCATCAGGAAGCTAACAGTCGCTTACCGCAAGGTTGCAAATGTGCCTAAAAACTGAGAGCGCAACGTGACAACTGCATAACGATGAGCTTTGTCATAAAAGAGTTGTATATGCATCAAACGAACATCACGGCAAATGACTAAAGTAAAATAGCAAACATATAACAGCAAAACATGCATAGTCCATTAGAATCCTCTTCATAATGTTGCTTGCAATAAGACCTCAGAATTTGAAAACTAAGCTGATATTTTTCTGGGATCCTACACAGAAGGATTTGTCGGGAAATTTTTTGATGAACATTTATGGGCGAGGTTGGTGCTTATTGTTCGACCAGAGCCATAGGTTCTGGCAGTAATGGCGGATTAACATCCGAATTTTACAAGAGGCAGATGTTTGGTGAACGAAAGATTGTAAATACACATTGGGGTGAATAAATAACACTAATCTTTGTGGAGGGAAGTCCAACATTGGCAGAGTAATATTTAACAGCTAGATCATGAATATGGTTGGGATGTAGAAAGGTGCGCCTAGCATATTACTATGAATGTAGCTCCATTTACTCTGAAGAAAATTTTGCAGTGCCTCATAAAAAAACTCTTGGGGGGTGAATATTTTACCCAATCACATTAAAAGAGACAGAAATAGAGAAATTTGTATATCTTGTATTTGTGTTTGGGGTTTATCTAAAAACACGAGTATGGAATAAATAATTTTTTGTCATAAATTTTCAGTGTGCGCCTTGTGGCCTAATTTTCTAGTGATTAAATTAAGCAAAATGCCATAGGCGAAAACGTAGCAATCAGGGTAACTCATAATTTTAATTAAATATTTTTTTTTTTTAGAAATCCCGAGGGACACTGACAAACCGCGAAACCTGGCTTAGATACGACGAAAAAACTTAACACATTAAAAAACAAGGCCCAAAGAACTGAAGTAAGCCGGGTCAGAAGAGGGTGATAAAACTTTTAAGTTCCACGACTGAAGGAAATTTTGTAACCTGCTGCTTAATCTAATCTCTTCCTTTATTTTTACTCACTCAATCAATCAATCACTCACTTCCTCCAGGTAAACAATGCAACACTACCTTATGCAGTTTTCTCCATTCTTTCAACAATCCCTACAATTAATTTTATGCAATCCATCCGGCCAAAAACCACAACAATATCGTACGCACTTCCTCTTATGTAAGTATCGCAATACTATCTAACACACTTCCACCCTCCAGGTATACACTGCAACACTAGCTTACGCACTACCTCCTGTCAGGTAAACACTGCAAAACAATCTTGTAAATAAAGCGAACTTGCTGCACAATTTAAATTGTGCAGCAAGTTGGCTTTCTTTACAAGATTATACAGGGATGCAGGTCAATAAATCATAAAATTTTGCAATGCCAAACAAGCGAAACAAATTCGTCAGTATAAGAACATTAAAATAAAACTGTACAAGACTAATGCGGCAATCTGATACAATAAATTGTGAACCAAATTGGCTTTATTTACAAGATTATACAGGGAGGCACCGTTAGCAAAACATAAGATACTGCAAAATAAATTACGAATTCTCTCCTACCAAGTGATAGCCATATCACATGTTCTTCACAATTCAGTATTCATAATATTTATACAATTCAGGCTAAAATACAGTTAATAAGACGTTTAATCAACTAAAACACACACGCATACAGCAGTGCAGCCTGCACGCACGTGTGGTCGCACTCCCTTATTTGCAACAAAAAAACAAGAAGGTAAAGCAATCCCTGTGCAGGCCTGCTGCAGGTCCAGACGGTCCCGAAGGTTGAGGCCCCCAGATTTCGAGACAGTTGGCACATGAATGTGGTAAGGTTGTCAGTCCTACGTACCGGCCACCTTCACACCCCAATAAATATTCCTAGTACTCATTTCCGTTAGAGGCTAAGTAGACTCCAAGGTCATATTGCGTTTGGAAGGAGTATGTCAATGAAAAATTCCAGTGACACCAATGAAAATCGAACCTGCGACCTTTCGGCTTGCAGCGCAGTGCCTCGACCGCACCACGGCGTGCCCCTTATTTTATAAAGCTTAATGATATTCCATTCTCATTAATGTGTGTTCCTCTACACAGCTGTAAGAAATATAAAGATTTCTGTTAATTTTAATGTCAGTAACTTGAAAGCATGTAACATTCACAACCCTTCCCCAGATATACTGATAAATCGGTAAACTGCTCTTTGATATGCTCCCTTCCATGAACTTGACAAAAATGGAATTTTGTAAGACTACTTCACCCTGAAATATACAAACCTTTCTAATGCTTTTTGCTGGTACTGAAATTCATTTTTAGAGACATAAATCTGTCACGGCACCCATAAGTGTATCGCGTTTCATCAGGTCAAACGAAATGCAAACCAACATCGAAAAAAAATTAAATGATAACTGTAATCTTAAATTAGTTACCTATACAACTTAAGTCTATTTTATGTTTTACGGATCAGCTACTTTCACAAAGACCGATTAAATTCAGTGTGAATTTTACAAAGCATGTGTTACGACAGGAACCTAAATTAAATTCGCTGAGTTTTAACGTGGAAACAGTACTAAATTAAAAAAAAATATGTTGAATTGTTTCGTGTAAACCACCTTCCGCTTAGGCATTCGTTTTATGCGCTTGATTCAAAATACGCCCATGCATTTCACATACACGTAGCATGTAAAATGAACATTGCGTACAGTAAATACTGTATATGCTCGCATACAGACTTTAAAACGTGGCTTGAATAAATGCGCATTAAAGTGATCCGAAGAGCCAAGGGATGAAACACAGTAATTTACGTATTATGTTCCTTTCTGAAATATAATCCAGAGGAATAAACCGTGCACCACATATGTTACACTACATGCATACTGCCTAGATCCGAATAAGCCTGGGTATGTTGTAAACGTGAACTGCAAGTTGTGTCAATAAAGGGAAAATTCATACACCGGTACAAACAACGTGTTCTGTGCAACTTGGCTACTTGCGCAAAATTACGAACTCAATTCTCATTTCACCAATTCTAAAGCCACAGTAACCCCCATCACACATTTTCAGCTAATACCTTTAAGTGTGAAACAGTTGTAGAGACTTTATTACGAAATGCGTGAAGAATCTATCAATTACAAGGCTTGATAACATTACCGGCAACCCTCGTTTAGAAGACGACGATTTCGTACGCAAGAAGGAAGTGAGGTGCTGGTACCTTAAAAATAATGATGCGTTATCGACTGCTAATAAAAGTTTTAATAGCAGAATCACTACTGATAAAACTACTTGTCCGTTTTTATAGATTTAAATTTGAGAACGTGAAGCATAATTATTTTCAACTATGGCTGCATTGGTCCTGAAAACGTGTGCAAATTTGAATCTGTATTTTCCGGTTTATGTAAACAAAATATGCAGAAGCAAGGACTATTTCTATGAGACACAATCTTCACGCTCGTTAATTAGTTGTAATGGTAAACCAAGAACAAAGTAGTAAATTCCCCCCCCCCCGGCTCCCCTCTTGGCATAACAGCCCATAGTGGGCCAGGATTTCCTCATTATCGAGGCTTTACGATCACACTCAGACACACAACACTCGGTAGGACTCCTCTGGACAAATGACCTGCCTAACGCGGAGACCTCTACCTGAGAAGGCACAACACCCACAAGAGACAGACATCCAAGCCCCCGGCGAGATTCGAACCAGCAGTCCCAACAAGCGAACGTCCGCAGACCCACGCCTTAGACCGCCCAGCACAATCATGAATATATATACACACAGGGTTATTCATAAGTCCCTCCGGGATTTCCGAACTCGACTGCGCAACAACCAAGACAGACACGGCAGAGAGGATCATATCAATAGGTAGAGAATCTCTCCAAGTTTTTTTCTGTACTAGGGGCCTTGGCATACATGCAGGTTCCACCGCTAGGGGGTAGTCGTGACAAAAAATGGCGTTCATAGTGAATAAGAAAGCGTTCTGTGTCTTGGAATTTGCCAAAACTGAGTCAATTGTGACGGTGCAACGGAGGTTTCGGATCATGTACCACACA
>Ga0123352_10005075_pt1 | contig 19684 bp, 12 predicted proteins | sample TergutLab28metaG_FD_89700 | JGI IMG/M metagenome (GOLD analysis project Ga0123352, IMG submission 89700) | Labiotermes labralis P1 segment gut microbial communities from Petit-Saut dam, French Guiana - Lab288 P1 | ecosystem: Host-associated > Arthropoda: Insects > Digestive system > Gut ... | reverse complement strand
TGTGTGTGTGTGTGTGTGTGTGTGTGTGGGCCGGGTAGCTCAGTCGGTATAGCGACTGACTACGGGCTGGACGGTCCGAGGAGGAACCCGGTGGGGACGAGATTTTCCGCCCGTCCAGACCTGCCCTGGGGCCTACCCAGCCTCCTGTAAAATGGTTACTGGGTCTTTCCCGGGACTAAAGTGCGGCCGGGGCGTGCTGCTGACCACTCACCCCCTTCTAGTGCCGCGGTCATGGAAGAGTAGAGCTATTCCTCTACCCACCCTCTGGGCCACATCGGGCCTGTAACGGGATCACTTTACCTTTATACATATATATATATGTCGATTATATGGCTCAGTTGAAACATGTGTCTCTGGAGTTGATGTGAACAATATTTGATTAATAGTAAAGGTAGTGTTGGATGGTGTACAAGTACTATATGCTAACAAAATTTCTGTTCCTTGTGTCCGATTTCAACCAAAGTTTCAGTATGTTCCAACGTCTATAAAAAGCCACTGTTTCAATCTTCACGCGAATCCTTCCGACGGAAGACGATCTGTTACAAGCGGACGGGCGGAAGAACGTGACAAAAATAATAAAAGCTTTGTTAACTGCTTTGAGGAGCGTGTATAAGAGGCTCATTGTATGGTATGCTGTTTTTTGGGAAATTTAATAAAGTAAAATTTTAGTTGTCAATTAGTCGTTATAGTTACTGGGTAGCCGGTCCCAGTGACTGCGCGGTCTAAGGCGTCGGTCTACGACCTCTCTCCTGCTGACATTGTTGGTTTTTTTTTTACCGCGGGGGCAATGGATGTTTGTCTGTTGGGAGAGTTGTCTGTCGTCAAGCAGATGTCTCTGCGACGAGCTGATTACTCGTCAAGAGGAGTCCTACCGACTGTGTTGCGACGTAGTGTGTGATGTAGGAACCTCAAGAATTAGGAGGCAATGGCCCGCTTTGGGCCGCAGCGCCATAGAAAAAAAAAATTGGATTTTAATGAGAATGGAACCAGCTTAACAACTTTTAATGGAAAATTCAGACGCCACGTTTGACGTGTTGAAGAACTCAGAGGACAGAAAGTGACAACTGTTAACATTTATCAACCCTTTTCACGTTTGCCATTGCAGCAACGTGAAGAATCTTTTATACTTGTGACGTAACCAGTTTGAAAGACTGGACGAACTGGCGTGTGATTGGGGTGGGACGGATAAATGCGTGCAGAATTGTGGTGCTGGAAGCTCCTGGGAAACTTCCACTGGGAGATGACGTGACAACATGGATCCTAGAAAATTGGTTGTGAAGTATGAAGATCGATGGAAGTAGTTCAGGATCTGAGATTTGGGCCTCTCAATGCGATGTTGCTGAAAGTTTAAGTCTTCTGGAATGTCATGGCGAGTCTACAGGTAAATATTTACTTTGCTTGGACCGCTCTAACTTTATGGTAAAGGCAATACGATTCTTTGAAACTTGGAGAAGTATTAACCAGTCGTATCTTTGGTTCGGGGTCTTTTTGAAATCTGAGCATTATTATTAGTGATTTGATTGCTTTGTTTTTTCTGTACAGGCGCTGAAAAGAGCACCTGCCGGTATCTGCTACCTACCCTACTTAAATTAACATTCTATTGGCAAACACATCGATATCTTGCTAATGTTAAAATTGTCTGTAATGGTTTCACACAATTTAGTGCTAAATATATGAATAAGAATTGACTGTATCATTGCTTAATGGAAAAGTCTGTTTCTATTAATTAAATATTTCCTGGGCTATTAGTAGAAATAAAATCCTAAGCAGCACGCCAAAGTAGCGCCTGGGGAGTGGAGGCATGGCTCCGCATGTTCTTAACCGACATTAGATGAATGCCTGAGATGAAATTTACGCCCCGACTCCTTTACTGGCGGTGAAATAGTTCCCGGTATCCAATTCGTGGCAGAAAGACTGATTTCCAGAACTTGTCTGGACCCTTTGGAGAAGTGAAAATTCTCTTCGCCCTCTACAAAAATGCACCCCAATTTCTCAATCTTTAGTTCCGTAGTCTAGTGACTGTATTGACTCTTAGTAATCAAAAAACTGATAAATGTAAAGAATTGAGCCATAATTTAGAATTTTTTGTATTGACTAAAAATATGAAACTTACACAACTATTTCTGTTACTTGCATCGCTCTTCCTTGCAGCTTGCAACTGTCCTAATTTGAGCGTCCATGTTAATCAAGATGCGGAATTGGGTAGAACAGGCTTCAATGGCTCACTTACCGTGCTCAAAGGACCGGTACTAATGAAATCTCTGCCCCATACTCTGCCCCTGCTGTCACAATTGAAGTACTATGGCAGCTAATTTTATAGGCTGTCCATACTGGGGGGGTCCTTGCAATAAGAATCTTCAGTCCGGCAGCCATCCTTCCAATTACACCTCCCCTGCACATCACTTACCATGTTCAGACCAAGGCCCTTAATATTTGGCACAGACAGATGATACAGGGGTGTAGAAAATGTTCCGTCAACATTGCCGGCATGCATGTGATCTACGAGCAGAGAGTACATTTACGTATATAAGGTAATTATTGAAACAGGAGAAGTTCCCTGAGACCCGTTTAATATTATCCATTCCGTTCATTGTGCCTGTAGTTAGGTATTAGTTTATTTGTACATGTAAGCTCTCCTACACGTTTCAGCGGGCGTCTTCCTTTTTCAGGGAGGAGATGATACATAGTAATTTGTACGTTTAATTTGTGTGTGAATTTCTTTGCGTCACCATCTCCCTGAAGATGGCGAACACTCGCCGAAACATGTAGGAAGGCTTATGTGTGCATATAACCTGTAATAGTTTACGTATGTTTGTGCTTTTCATATATACGTAAAATTATTTCACTGAGACCGTGTTTAATACAGGTATAAGTTTCCAAACGCCGATCTCAGTGACCGCACAATATAGGACGTGAGTCTGCGGTCTCTCACTTGCTGGTATTGCGGGTTTGAATCCCACTGAGTACATGTATGTCTGTCGCTTGTGAGTGTTGTGTGATTGCAAGTAGAGGTCTGTGCATCGGGCTGATAACTCGTCCGGAGAAGTCATACCGAATATGGTGTGTCTAAGAGAGTGTGAACTAGGAACCTCACAGACAAGGCCCAGACCCACTAGTGCTGTGGAGCCGTGAAATAGAGAGGGGGGATTTTTTTTTTTAAAAAGTGAAATCCCACTTACAGTGTTTCACAAAATAATATTACAAAATACTTATGCGTCTATCCTTTACTTACAGCACGTTAATACCAGAAAACCGTACTTCATTAATCAAAACAGTAGTTCATAAATGTTATTAAACATTTGTTATTTGAGATGCGGCGCACAGACATTACTGTAATGAGATTTATCTGCTTGTTACTGCAGTTAAGCAAGGCGCAAATGTTTTGAATGTGATAAAATTCTGGGACATTCAATACCTGTTTTAGCAGCATCGTTGCTCCTTTGTATGGCAGTGAAACTTGGTCCTAAGATAGACAAAGGATATACACTGAGACTGTCTTCATCGAGAGAGAAAGAGGGAAGTAGAAGTGCGGGGCTGGAGAAATTACGTAATGAAAAAATTTATAATTTACACACTTTATTAATTTTTTTGTCTGTATAGCCCTATCCCGGCCTAGACCGCCTCATTGTTGAGGTTTCTAGATCACACGCAATTAGACACACACAGACACACCCTGTAGATCTCCTCTGAACAAGTAACCAGCCCATCGCAGAGACCGCCAACTGTACAACACGCAACGAACACAAGTGACAAACTTTCGTGGCCGCGTCGGAATTCGAACCCGTGAGCTGAGAAGTCCAGCGACTGCAGACCTACGCTTTAGACCCCATGGCCACCAGGATCAGCAAGGAAATGTTATTAAGGTGACAAAATTAAGGAAGAAGCGATGTTTGGCGAATTTATGACGCTTGGTTGAGATTAGAAAAGCGTAGAGAATTTAAGTCGGAATCGTTGAAAGGAAGAAACATCTGAGAAGATTCAGTTGTAGCTAGAAAAAAATGTCAGAAATATAGATCGGAAGAAATAGCATGAGAGAATTTAGACTGATTCTGTCTGCGTCAGGACATAGTTCAGCTTTCTCATTTTGTGAAAACGGTCTTGAAAATGTTGGTTTCACAAAATATGGACGGGTTTTGACTATCAGGTAACATTTTCTTCCACTGAGATGGCATTGTGTTGGACGTCCACCAAATATTGTAAAGCATTCCTAGTTTCAGGTACTGCCGCTACTAATCTGGCTACTGTAAAATGTGCGTGATGGTAAAAAAATGCGATTTCTAAATCTGATTATGTATGAAGTAATATATCAAACAGAACTGAAAATATTTTCGACCCTGAACACGCTGACTATAAGTTCCTTGAAACGTCGGTACTTACCGTAACAAATTACACGTTGTCACATACAAAATAACGTTACACATAATATTGAATTGAGAAGACGCGTCCTTTCCAATCGCCTGTCAGACTGTGTCCACCCTGATCGGAGAGAAGTCTGGTCCCTTATTCTTAATCCGTTGTTTGTTGCATGGAATGGAGCAAATAAACTTAACGAAAAACGTTCCAATCAGTAGACCCCCTTTTAATTAAACGGTTGCCATGGTAACGGTCATTACTGACAATGCAAATCAGATATCACCTCGCCACCTACTTCGTAGTTAGACAGACGGCAACTAATCTGAATGATTATCAACCGGTGGTCCGAAAACCGCTGGAACCTCGCGAAATCTAGTTAACTCTACAACATACATCACGGTGCATTACACTGTACAATGTTGTTTATATCTTTGGTGTATAACAAACTGCACGTCTTCACATTACAGTACCGCCTACTATTCGCGCTATATGTTGTATCTGATAACAACATTTTGTCCTATCTAGATCTACAATACCCGTCAAAGTTTGATATCGTATACTCCGTGCGTTATTTTACAATTACTCTTCAGTTCAAAATTTCGCGTTGTTCTGAACATTGTATTCTTTCTTTTGGGTGATATCCCGGCTTATGAATTTTATGTGCCGACGTTTCGGAACACTCTTTCAGTTCCATGTTCATAGGTGGTGTAAGCAGGAAGAATAACCTGTTGTTCTTCGTGCTTATACCACCTATGAAGACGGAATAGAGTGTTCCGAAACTTCGGCACATATAATTCATACATCGGGGAATCACCCAAAAGAAAGAATACAACATCTTACAAGTAATCACAGTAACCAATGAATGCACATAAAATGACTATAAATCAAACAACATGTATCAGCGCCGGGGCGACAATTTCAGGGAATCCAAACCACTCAAGGATGCCAGTACCAACACAGCGTTCTTGGTATTGCTGTATTGAAGTTTTAAAATATTAGAACTGTAATTGTTTTAAATTAAAAATTGACGTAAGGTGACGATGTATATAAGAGCTCAAGGTTTTATATAATTGCATGCCACGTGTGCATACAAACATCTATTTAAAGTAAGATCCAAGAGTATCTAGTGTGTGCGGTGTGTGTCGGTGTGTTTCTTATCGGGCGGGTTGTGTACTGAACACAAAGCTACATTTTTTGGCTACTGTGATTATTTATACATCAACATTTCGAAAAACGTTCTGCAGTATGTAACAACAATACTTCTTATTCAGAAGGTCAGAGGTTCAGATGTCTGCTATTTGAAAGGTGGCTACCGTTTTGCTTATTCTTTCCCTGCCAATGCAAGCATAGAACCTAAGAATAACCCTACTTTATAATATGTGCCTGTAAGAGTGAAATTTAAAGGTAAAATTTGTCTATGTCCACGCCATGGGGGCATATAGGGGAAACAGAGGTGTAGTTCCACTCATTCTTTATGTTGGCACTGGATGGAGGGTTCAGTTCACACCTCGTTCGTTTTATCCCAGAGACAGAAACCGGTACCAGTTGAATAGGAGGCTGGGTGGTCCTCGGAGCCGGTCTGGATAATTTGGAGAAACGTTTATTCCCTCTACCAGGTATGAAGCTCAGGCCGTCCAGCCCGCAGCCTTGTAGCTATACCCATTACGACGGACTTTATAAAGCACACAGTTTCGTGTACCAAACATCCGTCATATTTTCTAACGTATAGGCCTATTTATCGTGTAATTGCAGTTGCAAATGTGTGATAACTAAAGGAAGAGAAACTTAACAATTCTGTTGGTTAGAACGCGGACTGCACTCATAAGTTCATTTATGTGAAAATTATATTGTTATTTTGTAATGTTATATTACAACGCACTACACTGGCATTTCTTTTAATTTTGTTAACACAAAAATTTCTAGTAATATTGTTATAAACTTTTGCAGTCTTCACCAGTAAGTCGTTCATTGTTTTTTTTTTCCTTCGGAACGCGAAATACTTTAAGATGTTCAGCGAACTTGCTTATATCGTATATTTTCTTGCGTAACCTGTAACAACAAACATCCAGTATACGTCATTATGAATTTCTTCGCTATTAAATACGTCTTATTGTGTTTAGGTCTCGGTGGCTGAAATCATTTGTCATAGTTTTCTGCTCTCCACATGCAGTATCTGTTACAGTCTATTAGGGTTGATTTTCCTCTATTTTTTAAATTTTATTTCTTGTTTTCTGTCTTTTGACATTTTTTGCCCCCTTACTAGACCATTAAAATATTCTGTACTTGTTGATCATCTGAAAGGACTTAATTGATTCCAATTTTGAAAAGAGTTTTCCGTCTTAGATATACTTTAGACAGCATGATTGAGTAATATTATAACTGAAAATATATTAGCAAAGAGGTAAAACAGACTCCCTGGAGCAGAAATGTGTTGAGGAACTAACAGATATTAAGGTAGTCGGAGATTCCTCTGCCTTTGTTGAATACAAAAGTTCAGTACCATTCTCACAACAGCCCAGCTTCTGGTCTTTTTTCTGGGACAGGCGATTCCAGTATATAGCCTCCTATTTTTTCATGATCCATTGTAGTAACTTCCTTAAATCTAAGGCATGGTTTTTCCAAGATGTTTTTTTTTCCGGTTTTCACACCAAACGACTCTTGGCATTTCGCTGCTCCCTCATGCTTGCTACATGCCCTGCCCACCTCATCTTCCTTCATCTGATCACCTGAAACTAATACAAACAAAAATCACAGAATTCCATATCATGCAGTTGTTCTCCGTTCTTATTAGGTTCTCCATTCTAGTTCCAAATATCCTTCTCAACAGAGGTTTAATTTTATAACTGCTAGCCAGTTTATGTTTTTTATAAATAATTTTAAGACAGTTTTTACTGTGAATAGTTTGTGTGTGAGAAACTGTCGTACTCATTGTTATGTTTAATCCAGATTTTATTTTAAAGAAGTTTTGCTATTTAGCGTATTGCAGGAAAGCCGTTGGCGCAAGAATTGCCTCTGAGCCCAAAAGCATGTGCACCATAGGAACATTTGCACATGCTGTCATGTTTGTTGGTTCGAAGTGCGTCAAAAGATGTCAGCACTGTAATATTGCGACCGTAACATTTCGACGTTCTAATGCAGTAGCAGGTGTATTTACCTGTGTGTGCTGTCGACAATCAAGCAACTGTCCATGACTGTCGTTATACTCTCTTTACAAGGTTAACATGATTTTTCCCCGTGATTGGAATCTTTCAGTTAATACTGGAATAACGACATACAAGAACAGTACTTCATGGCTTTTACCAGATTTTGTAGCTGAATTTAAAGACTGTAATATGAACCTTAAAACATGTACGAGATGTGTTAAAGGAAAGTAAAATTTTCCTACTCTCAATATTGAAAGTAATAAATGGCTGCTCGGTTTTCTAATTCACTGTCACTTGGCGGCTTACGGCTCAGTTGTAAATAACTGCATGTTGTCCAACACCGTACTTATTTGTACGTTTTCCTTCTTAATGCACATAATACAATAATTTCCCTATACAACACTAACAGTTTGGTTTTTGTGATCGAGAAGTAACGTGTTTCCTATGAAGAACGAACCGAACGTTTACATGTAATGTAACCGATATTCGGTCTAAGGCCTTCCCATGGTTCAAGCTGTTATTCGCTGGCCTCTCATCGCGGAGGCGCGGGTTCGATCCCGATTAAATCCATGTGGTAAACGAAGTGGTAATTGGACAGTTTTTTTCCGAGTAATTGAGTTTCCCCCTCTCACACTCATTCCACGTCTGCTTCGTACTCATCTTCAGCTACAGATTGCTCTAAATGACAAAAGGGCGAAGCATGGGAGCATTCCAAAAAGCAAAGCCCTTTCGAAAAGCAGAGAACGCTGTCATATTTTGCATAGTATTCAGACATTAATAAGCTTGTGTTACCATCAGCTACTTCCGAACACTAACATACTACTGATATTTTCACGTCGGTGACTAGCAATATGTCTTGTTGGACGTGACGCCGTTTAGTTTGGTATAGATATTACAGAAAAACCTGCTGCCTCCTTCAGAGTCCAAGATAAGGATGCTGGTGGTAGGTTCATCCGAAACGTCAGTACATACTACTAGACTACACTACACTACACTACACTACATTACATAGAATAAAGCAGGAAGGCTGTCGGCAATTTACTTGCCCGATGTACTGAGTTAGCCTTCTCAGTACAACAGACTCCTTACTGAGAAGCAGAATTCAAATAAATAAAAAGAATGCACTAAAATAAAATGTCTAATAGCAATGTACACGGTACATTGTGACCAGACAATATAACGAAAGTGCCGTAAGTTCATCGGTTAGTAATTGTTCTCTGCACAGTATTAACTGTAAGAGAGATGAATTATTTCCATTTTATTGTGGTTATTTCGGTAGAAGCAGTTGTTGCCACGGAGTCCCATGCCTCTGAATACATTTTCCGTATTACGCAAAGGGGCATAATGGTGTGACGCACCCGCTTGGCACTCCACACACACATATAGGATTTATTTCCCAAGCAGCGTTGTGTGGGCGTACGACTGTTCATTAATTGCGTAATGGAGCTATATCCTCTTGCCGTATTCGTAGGAATGTCAAAAGCAAAGACGGAAGTCGGAATAAAATATCTAGATTTTATTGTCCATGAGTCAGAGCTTCTAGACTACCAGAGTATTGATATACCAGCACAGAATATTTTTCGAATTTGAAAAAAGAAACATTGGTTTCTTACTGTCATACCACACTCCATTCCGTCTTTTCCCATATGCCTTTCAGACGTCTCCTTACCTCTGACGTGTGTTATTTCAAGGCAGTGAATTAAGCTTCATCTTTATCCTTCGGATGGCACAACTTCAAACACAGGGCCACCTGCCAGCTGCATAGGTAGTCAAGAACCATGCGTGTCAAAGATGCGATGTGTGAAAATTGACCTGTGTGTTAAATATTCTATGCGTACGTAGTAGACTCTGTCCTCATATGATAAGTGTTTGGTCTTATCAGCGATTTTTCAACTATATATTTTTTGTAACATGTAATGTTTGTGACTGGAGAATTTATAAGTATTTTTTTATGTTTGTATGACCGTGCGTCATTGATAAGTGCATCATTGGTACAATAATATAAACAGCCAACTAGATGCAACAATAACAAATTTTATTGATAATTACAATCAGCTCAACATGTTTGGGCGATTATTTCGCCCATCCTCAGGAGCACTAGACTGTGTTTACAGCTTGTGGTATAATGCACCGACGATGCTTGAGCTGATTGTAATTATCAGTAAAATTTGTTATTGTTGCATCTAGTTGGCTGTTTATATTATTGTATCAATTTAGAAATAATTATATTGAATGCAGTGCTCGTGGCTTATTGAAGGAAATATTTAGTAATTGAAATTAGGTAGCATCTGATATAATACTCGTATTTCGAACCCGGCACCTACAGAATGCATGGTACTTTTTTAGTGCGCGAAAGCTTAGGGTTATTGGAAATATAGTGAGAGTGAAACGAGACTTGAAGGAAGTGTTTAGCTCGCCTTACCGCTTGAGAAAAGAAACTATGCTTTGAGATCATTGTGACGTCCACGTGTCTCCCTTCGGCATTTGCCGCCACAACACTGACAACGTCTGTACCGACACACACTGTTGAACAAGACTTGTAATTTTAGCTAAGCACTGGTTGTAGCTCCCTGATGATGGTTCCTGCGTGAACCAAAACATGTCGGAGCGGCTTGTATAAGTTCAATTGATTTTTAACAATTTAACGGTTTTATATATTTGAGTGCATTAGTTGGACAATAAAGCGTTTAATGGCGTAATATTTCTTTCCAATATCCAAGATGATTATTCAGTTCAGTTCAATAGAGTTGAAGTTTATTTACGTTCTGACTCAAAACCCCGAGGGCCAATTACAAAACCAGCAGAACTACATACAACATACACAAGTAATACTTGAAGAGAAAAAAGTAAAAGCGTGAAGAAATATGAAGCAACAAAATATACGTATCTAAAGAAAAAACATGAAATATAATTGAGGAATAAGACCAACTTGATGTCACTGTTTATTATGCTTTATTTAACTTCTTCTATGCTCAACATGTTTCGGACATTAATGCATCCATCATCAGGAGCCTGCGACTTTTCTATTGTATCACCACACTGGCCGTGTGTTCTTGTTTCGATGTGTGTTGGAGTTTCGGTGTGGCTGGGTTGGGGTGGTATCCGTGTAGCAGGCTTCAGCTTTGTAGAGTGCTCACAAGGTAAAGGTGTCGTGTTTTTCTGTATAAATGCATAAAAAATATAACATTCTTGTTTGTGTGAAGCTCTTTTTCCGTTGCAGTGGTGTCAGTACGGATTATCTGGTCATTTCGAATTGCAGGTATGTGTCTATTCCTAACATCATTAAAATTCACAGTCTATTGTCTCCCCCGGACACTCATCATCAAATCGTCAAACGTTCCTAGCCGTTAGGCAGATTTCTTTTACCTAATTCATTCTATCTGAACTACCATTCTTCCGTAACTTGCAATAGTTTTCATCCACCTTGACCATAAAAACCAAATCGCCACTGTTATTCATTAGCAATTTGTGTATGTGTGTGTGTGTGTGCGCGTGCGTGTGCTTCGACATTTTTATAACTTCCAAACATCGTATTTCAACATTAACTGAAAGTTCTTTAGTAGACAAGAAAAAGAATTATTTGTGACATAAATTCCTTGAATGGGGAATATGACTGCTGATATGAAACAGACGAGACAAATGTAACTGACTTTGTTCTGGCTTATTACCTACGGAACATGGCGGTTTATCGCAGTTCATTGTGATTCCGACAATATATTTTCACATGAGGGCTCACTTCTTTTATGGACCCCCGTAGTCACCCCGCGTTAAATGTTAAAAGCTTCGTTTCGGGTACAGGCTCAGTCTCGATATCTAGCTCTTATATTTTTAGTGCTGAGTAATGCACAAAATGCATAAACCTTATTACCCGAATAACAACAGTACAATAAGAAAGCTTCACTAAAGCTTCACGCTCATTACTCGAATTACAGTGAAATGCTTAGCAAGTAATTTTAGTTTTCGTGCTGTCCCCCGCTTCATATCTCGGTCTATAAATTTACTGTGGCGAATGAAGTTTCTGGCGGATCTCTTCACATCCGTAAAGCATGTCACGATAGAAGCCTTATCTATGCTTGCTAATTTATGTCAATTTTAGCTGCCATTCCACGCGAAGTAATCTATGTCGTTGATATAGTTAGTTGCACGGAAAATATGCAACATAAAATGTCTGACTTGGTACCTGCTGTAAGCCATTTTGAATGATTCCCGTCCATAGGTTTTGTTGATCGCTGATTTTCGAGACTATTCTGTCGTACCAAACGAATACCAATATATTGGTTCAATTAAGTTACCACCAAAATACAAACAACTGAAACAAACAGCAAGGTTTTTATGACTTCAGTATGTTCCGATATCTTTTGTTTGTAACTCGGAACTACTTCTTCAAACACAAAATTTAGTTTTCTTAACTTATTCAGGCTTTACAATAACTGAATATAGTAACAGTAACAGGCAAAGTACTATCAGCTTTGTTGAAATAGAATTGCAGGAGGTAGGAAACTAGGTTTTATGAACCCTGCTAGGATTTCGTCTTACTGACGAAATATTCCACAGGGTAAATATCAATGGCTTGCAACATATATGAAGAAAAATAATACAGTCTCATAATACAATAACGTAATAAAAATCTTCATAATTTTAAATTTAGAACTGACTTATCAAATAAAGCGGTACCAAAATAGCGAAGCATGTAATTTTTAAAAAAAATTAAAAATGCACAAAAAAAATCAAGAGCCTGCAGAAAAGACACCTGCTCATTGCGCGAACAAAACTTTTTCTGTCATTTTTGCTCTCAGGGTTGACTAGAGGATGAATTATTCATCAACGCACACACCAGATATAAAGCACGTCATGGAAACCACTTTCGTGGGTGTGAATACAGTTTCTGCGGAGACAATCCCTTGAGGCTGTGTTTGTACAAAAATGATGGCAAGCGTTATAGAGTTACTTAGAATGTTGAGAAACTCGAGATGGAATAGATGTAAATTTATGAAAGGGAACAGAATAACGATAAACAATAATTTTGTTCCTTACAATATGGACACCAACGTCACACGTCAATGGAAAATAAACGAACAAGAAATCACATTGCGTACAGCTTCCTCTCGTCACAAGAATAAAGCTAGGAATGTCGTCATTACGTTTGGATATAAGTAATTCAAAGCATCTGGGAATTTACGGTAAATATAATTTTGGACAAATAAGTGTTTCAATCACAAGAGCATTAAAATTAGGCTGTTACAAAACACACATATGGGTTAGAGTAACAAATCAGCGATTTTATAAAGTTGCATGTAATTTTGTAAGTCAACTACAGCGTGACGTGAAATAGAGCAGCAGCACTCATATACGAGTTTCTCCGGCGGCGTAACTACGGATGAACACGACGATTCTCATTTATATCGACACCGGTAGAGTCCGCATAACGTAACACTGCTGGTTGCTTCGAAATTTTATTTTCCGTGGAATTTAGTTCGTCGCTGCTTTATAGAAAGGCATTACAGACATTGGTGTAGCTAGTTGATGGGGGGGAGGTGAATGTTGCGGCCGGTCTAGTCGGTAGTCCAACGGACGTTGGAATGATTATTTTAAATTAAAAAATGATTTTCTCCTCTCAAAATGTTTTGTATAAAAATTCAATATATGCCTGTGATTTTTAAAGTTCATAATTTCTGTTATGGGTGGCCATTGTAAAAACCTAGCTACACCACTGACTGAAAATGACACAGTTTGAAATGCTCCGTTTCTTGTTTTGCACAAAATGTACAAACTCACGAATACAGCAGTTTGTTATTCATAGCTATAACTTTCTAGAGCGCAGCACTGTATATCCGTGAGCACAGATAATCTCCTGTGAGTGCACCAGCTTGTGGAAGTGCTCTTGACTTTCAAGTTTGTTCGTATTTGTTAACTTACTTTTACAATTTCGTGAGGTGTCATGCAAATGTCGTTCACTGTAATCACTGAATATTAGAATCGGTTTGGATGCTGATGTTTTAGCTAAATATTTTTAACAATTAGCGGCTTAAATCAGTGGTCTTCCTTTGAAGTTCAGGTAAGCAGGTGTTTTCATTGTGCTGGACAGTTTCCATGTGTGGGCCTTATTGTTAGATATATTTGACGTGCTCCATAAAGCTTCAGACATTGGTAACTATTGTTAAGTTATGGACTGGACTTTGTAATGCTTTTGCAAGCTGTAAAACAACACCACTGTTGTGAGTATGGAAAAGAATTGCTGTAAAAGACACAAGATATCTCTGTTCAGAGTCCCTTCAGTGGGTACCCCAGAGATATTTCCTGTTGAAGTGAAAAGGCTGGAACGTAAAAATGATAGTTCATTCCCGTTTAAATAATTGTGAGATAAGTAATTCTTATTTCTAACAAGTATGCCATACCTTAACCTCATTTTTACTATTTTATAATTTACACTGGAATCATGATGAATATTTTCTTTTAGCGTTTTTTATGTTAATATTATATGTGGCGCCAGATTTAGCACTAGGGGATCTGCACATAGTGGATCTACATTTTCCATATGGTTCTTGGAGTAAACAGTCAGTGGTTTTCATGCAGTGTTTATTGATTGGTATTTCTGAGGGGCACAGACTCTGTTCTTCTTGAGGTAGACTAAATATATGTACAACAGAGGCAGTTGTAGTCTTCAAAATTAATAATATTAATGAAAGTTATAATTGTGAAGAATTCGGTCACAGTTTTGCCCTTTCAAAGCTCTGCACCATAGAAAATAAGCATAATTCAGACTATTTGCTCCCGAAGGTCTGTACATGTTTGTTAATCAGTGTAGTCTTTAGTTTAATGAGCATGTTTCCTGGAGTTTGTATTCAGCATTAATAACAGAGATATTTCACATGCAGGGTAATGTTAATAAAGTCAACCCTGTTTATATTAGAGAGAATTTTTTATGTCTTTTGGTATTTTTTATTCCTCATTTATAAATGTACAAGACACTTTCCTTATTATGGATCTCAAGTGATCTGCAGTTTGCAGGCAAATACAAATTCACTGTTTTATTCTGTCATAATTTTCAGTATGTCTACATGATTAAAAATTTTGACAATGACAGCTAGCCATGTAGAATTATATTTACTGCTTTACAAATAATGCATAATTATGTTGTGTATAAAATAGTAGTAGATGACTGACAGTACTAAATTCAGATCATGAGGTAGCAGCATAATGTATTATGAAGTAAAAACACTGCTGACCTCAACAAGACACAAAAAAGGAAGAAGTGTTTTAGAATACCAATATATGTAGCGTGTTCCTCAAGCATGGGGTTTGGTTGAGGATCTAAGAACACTTCAACTAGAAACCTGCACATTGTGAAATGTTGCACTGGGAAGTGGACTTGTCCATGAAATATTATATTGCTGAAAGCAGATAGGGTATTGTTATAGAAGCCATGTGGCATGCGAGAGGATATAACAAATATATACAAAATTAGCAGCATGAAATTCAGAAATTGAGGCAGTAGCAGACTGTACTGTCATGGATAAACACAGTTTAACTCAGCAAGATAACAAGAAAATAAATATTTTAAAATGCCACGAGTTCCCAAAGCTTGGTTGAGGAACTTCTAACACTTCATCTTGAAGAATTGCTCATTAAGAAATTTGTGCTAATTGATTACCATCTAAATTGGATGAGTCATTTTGATCAAATAATCCAGAAGTGAAGTGGAGCATGTTATGCTGTTTTGTAAATATTCTAAATCGCAGTGTTTACATTCTAAAATAAATCTTTTTTACCTGTTTAACTCTATAATGAAGTGTCAAATAATTAATTGTATTTGTCCAACAGAGAAAAGATATTTACTTGACAGAAGAAATTTTTTGGAATTACAGTTGAATCAAAACATAAACTTCATGAAGAAGTCTCTTTCAGGACTTACGGTGGCAATATATGTTTCCATTAATTAACTTAATTTTAGATAAACAAGAAAATCTTCATAAATTCATCTTTATACAGTATTCATACAGGGAATAAAAATCATTTTCGTAGAATAGACGCCAAATTTGCATGTTTTTAGAAAATGGCATTCTAATGCTGGCATTAAATATTCAAGCATTTACTGTTTAGCCTCACAAGTCTTAGGAACTGACAGGCACAATGTAAATTAGCATTAGGAAACTCCTTGAATACACTATTTGGTCTCTTGATGAATATGTTTAAGGATGACCCACAGTGCTCTATGTCAGTGGCAGGACCTGAACCAGATGTCAGGTCTAGCAGGATTGTGATTCATAGGAATTGTGCCATACCTGAGTTCTGAATTAGGATTCATCACTACTGTGTATGAAATTGTGTAGTAATTTCACTGTTATAATTCAGTATATTTTGCATACTTCATACATTTTGCTTGTTTATGACTTACTCCACATCCTACTGTCATTTTGACAAACTTTTGGGTCCATGGAATGTATGTATGTATGTATGTGTGTGTGTGTGTGTGTGTATGCAATATAATATATGTATGTGTGTGTGTGTATGCATGTATGTATGTATGTACATATGTGTGTTTGTGTATTATGTAATATAATGTATGTGTGTGCGTGCATGCGTGTGTATGTGTAAACAGGGCACTGGACGTGGCCAGAAGATGCTGTGTTTCTAAAATTAGTTAGGGTGTGGTGGAAGAAGCATGTGACATGCAAAGGGGAGTTGAAATTTTCTTGCAAAAATTTTATCAGGAAGGTAAAACTTATATATCTAAATATATGTTGGAGAATATTATTAAGACATAGCTTACAAAAATGGAATGCAAAGATATTGACAATGTTCATTGTTTGGCTGTTCTTACATTTTTTTTTAGTACTTTCTGAATGGACATGCAACATGGAACATAAAATTCAGGCTGTAGATATTTCAAAATCTGTAACATTTGAATTATTTCTTTTCAAGAAAATGTCATTGTATCAGACTTTGCAGTTATTAACAAAGTTTGTAGCAAGACATTTGTTGCAGTCACATGTACACCACCATGTCGCCAGTTGTAACCACTATGTTCTTCGCATAATTCTTTTCTGTAGAGTAACAGGTAGCTAGTTGTCTGTTTTTGGCTAAACCTGCCAAATACTGTAAAACACACCATTTCATGATATGACATCCAACCTTCAACACGAAGTTACATATGCTGTCCACGCTTAGTTTTAACAGTCCTTAAATTACCCAATGTCATGTAAAATTTACTGTCTTACAGCAAAAGAAATTTACCCACAAAATGAAAGGCGTTGATTGTATTGATGCTAATGGTACTTATAATAAAATATATAGCAAAATTCATTTTTCGGTTTATGAAATTAAAAGAGGGCCACAATAACCATGTTGATATTGAAGTTGGGGTGTTTTAAAATCTGCGTAATTGGGGTGTGAAAATTAAATCAGGCACAGTAACAATACCATGTATTTGAGTGGGTTTTACATCAAAGTGTTGACTGACTGACACTAATTCGTTGAGTTTGTATTGATGCTGAAATTGAAGCTTCATTTTCTGCATATTGAAGTATGAATGAGATCAGAAGGAACATTCCAGACAACTTCAGACATTGGTTTCAAGCATTATAGCTGACAAGATAACAGTGTAATGTTTTGTGTTCGCATATGACTATTTGTAAAGCCTCAGTGATGCAGATCGTCTGGTATAATTTGCTTAGAATAAGATACTGGTTAACAGGAATAATTGCTATAAAATTAAATATCTAATTTCGTGTAACGGCTCTGTACAAAGGAGTGGATAAGTAAATTCCATGAAGCGTATAGTGTACTTTTCAGATGTATTTCTAAATTTTGTTTATATCACTGGCCTTAAAGTGCATTTATTACTTATAAAATCTATATATCGCTATAAATTGTTTCAAAGCTCATCTGCTTTGTGGAGAAAAGCCTTGTAATTTCGTAGTTGAAGAGGAACATGCCTGTTTTCAAGGAACGATTGTAACATTATTCCCTGATGATGGAGACAGTGAAAGTCACCGAAGCTTTGGATGGAGACACGGTATTTACACCTGCTCGCTATGCAAGGTTTTTATCAAGTCTAATCTTCATGAAAGCTTCAAGTTATGTTACATAACCAGCCACACAATGCTCAGTGACACAAGACAGGAGGATATTTGTGTTTTACTGACCTTTTAAAGCCTAGCGATTACATTGCCTACCACCAGGTGTAACAATCAAAAATTCTACATGGTTCTTACGTTGCTTTTATGCATTTTGTACGGATCTCACAGCAGACAGCGACTTTTGCCTTATACAGCATTAGCAGACTTGTTTTTTATAACCGAGGTGGAAAGTGTTTACTGCGCGGTACGGACTGAGTCCTTGTGTAGGCTACAAGAGACACGCCTAGTGTTCAAAGGGTTAAATAGCAGATTCATAAAAACATGAATAAAAAACTGTAGAGGAAATGAAATGCCTGATGTTATTGCAAGGTTTATGTCCGGTGAGTCCTTCTATAAGTCAACTAAAAATTCACTGACCATGCCTGGTGGCCATGTCGTCTATGACGTAGGTCTGAAGCCGTTTGATTGCTGAAATTGTGGTCCTAAGCCCGCTGAGGGCATGGATATTTGTCTCTTTTGTTTATTGTGGATTTTGTAGTTAGTGGCCTCTTGGACGGCCTGATCACTCGTTCAGAGGAGTTCTGCATATTGTGTGTGTGTGTGTGTGTGTGTGTGTGCATGTGCGTGCATGTTTATGTGTGTGTGTGTGCACGCGCGCGCGCGTGTATGTGTGTGTGTTTTTCATTGCGTGTGATAGAGAAACCTCAACATTTAGGCTGTCTAGGCCCAGTTTGGGCAGTTGCGACACAACAAAAAATATACATGACTTCCGGATAAAATAATTAAAATAATCAAATTCCTACTGCATGTCATGAGAAGTGGCAGATCAGAGAAAAAACGCGAGGAAGTGATAAATGTATTACGTAATGTCCCAATAATATTAATTTATTTTGCTTGTTTTGTATATCCGCTAGTTAGGCAAAAGCAGCGGGAAAGCCATTCAAACGAGCTGACTTGAAACCACTGGTAAGGTGGTGGCAAGAAAATGGAAAAGGTGTTCGCTGGGGCACACTTAACTTATAATTTTATGGTTCTAGCCGCTTTCTCGATAGAATATTTTGTAACGAAGACCGTACTCTGTGAATTGCTGTAACTTTAAATAGGTATTGTTTGTCGCAAATTAATACGCTACGTAAAGAAATATTTACAATATCTACAGTCAGGTTTTGTCTTACGATATATCATAAAACTAAATGATAAGCAATGAAATTCGACCGACCTAATTATGTCATCGAAAGATATAACATTTGAAGGTATCTACACAGTATTTACATTAGTGCACAAAATGGGCAAAACTGTGAAGGATGTAATGAAGAAGCGGTCGTCGCCTATTTTGTGTTACTATTTCAAATTAATTAGGGCGCTGAGGAACCTGTAAAATCCCTAGTATTCTCGACGTCCATTGCAAGAATCACCCCTAGGTCTTCCAGGTATGAGTTGGTATTTTAACTTCCTATACTTGCCGATCTGTGCTCAGGCTTCATTTAGACTTTTATAAACACTGACCTGCATTCATTCATATCAGAAGAACAAGAATGAGAGAAATCAGTCTTTACGATTATCTGGTACTGGTAAATTAATGTTTTACTTATCTTAGTCTTTATTTGTGCATTAATTTCTTTTTTTCCCCCTTTTTTATGTTTTAATAAATTTGTAGTGTCTGAGAATAACAAGGTCGATTGCTACGTATTTTTAGTGAATTACGAACTTGTAAAATATGGACCGGGTAGTTCAGTCGGTATAGCGACTGACTACGTACTGGACGGTCCGGGATCGAATCTCGGTGGGGACGAGATTTTCCGCCCCTCCAGGCCGGCCCTGGGGCCCACCCAGCCTCCTGTAAAATGGGTACCGGGGCTTTCTCGGGGGTAAAGTGCGGCCGGGGCGTGCTGCTGACTACTCGCCCCCTTCTAGTGCCGCTGTCATGGAAGAGTAGAGCTATACCTCTACCCAACCTCTGGGCCACACCGGGCCTGTAACGGGATCACATTACCTTACGTTTTTTACTTACTTACTTACTTACTCCATGGTGCAGAGTCCTTCTTGAGAAGCTAACTGGTTTGAAGCTAGTCAAGAAATTCCCCGCATTTCATGGAACCCGAAGGTTCA
>Ga0123352_10005073_pt1 | contig 19688 bp, 13 predicted proteins | sample TergutLab28metaG_FD_89700 | JGI IMG/M metagenome (GOLD analysis project Ga0123352, IMG submission 89700) | Labiotermes labralis P1 segment gut microbial communities from Petit-Saut dam, French Guiana - Lab288 P1 | ecosystem: Host-associated > Arthropoda: Insects > Digestive system > Gut ... | reverse complement strand
GGGCAAACAATTAACAAGGAATTCTACGTGGAGGTCTTGCGACGTTTGCGTGAATCAGTTCGCCGAAAACGACCGGAAAAATGGCGGGATGGCGACTGGATCCTGCACCACGACAATGCGCCCTCACACACTTCACATCTTGTGCAGAAGTTTTTGGCCAAACACGGCACCGCTCAGTTGCAGCAGCCGCCATGCTCACCAGATCTCGCACCGTGTGACTTTTTCCTATTCTCAAGGCTTAAGAAAGTTCTGAAAGGATACCGATTTGAGGCAACGGAGGACATCAAACGAAATTCGACGAAGAAATTATTAGACATCCCGAAAGAGGAGTTCGCAAAATGTTTCCAACAGTGGCAGAAACGTTGGACGAAGTGTGTAGCTGCAGAAGGGAACTATGTTGAAGACAATTAGGGTTAAAACCCCGTAAGCCTTATCTACTTCATGTACTGTTATCAGTCCGGATACTTTTTGAAAAAACCTCGTAAACCTATTTTCTGACAGACCTCGGTACAATCAAATTTCATATCTATTTCAGATCATGTTTTCTATTTCTTTACACTGATAGAACCCTTCAAGTTCCAGCGGTTGATACACGTTATCATCAGGTTTGACATTCAACAAGACAGGTAATGTACTATAACGTAACAATGAGGTGCGCTCGTGCAACCATTATTGCAGTGGAAAACCAATACGTATTACATATTCTGATTGTGTGTCTATAGCCTTAGGTATCCAGCAAGCATTGCGCATGCGCCATATAGTCTTCTGTGGCCTGTCCAGCTCTACATTATTTCTCCACGCTGTCTCATAAACGGCACGATTTAAAAAAAAATTATTCAAAATGAAATGAATGTTTTGATTTTCCCCACAACCTTTGAAACATTTCCCACTCTAAGAATAATTGAGCTAGAGACGATCAAAAATATACATTTGCTTCCAAGTAAAGTAACTGTTATTCTTGTCTGATTTTAAGCAAACTTTAATTTTCTAGACAGATTTTCGAAAAATCCTCAAATATCAAATTTCATGAAAACCTGTTTAGTGGGAGCCAAGTTGTTCCATGCGGACGGACAGACGGACAGACAGACACGGCAAAGTTAATAGTCTCTTTTCGCAATTTTTCTAACGCGCCTAAAAAACTCTACATACTGCCTGCAGTGTGCGTTGATGCATTTTGTATGGATCTCAAAATAAATAGTGATCATTTTCCTACACCTAATGAACTGAGTGATTTTTATAACCAAAAGTTAAAGTGTTTACCGCGCGGTACGACCTCAATCTTTAAACATAATGGTGGTTAATCGTAGTCTTAATCTTGTTTGCCTCCAAGTTCATTTCTTAAGGTTCCCATTATTTGCGAGATTTGAGGTTCTCAAAGCGACGTGGCTGAAGATTCACGTCTTGCGGAATGTAACGTCCTGTCAACTGTTAAACAGTTACAGCCGTTTCGAAGAAGCCCAGTTCCTTCGAACCGTCTGTAAATATTTAGTAACAGACAGGGCGTCACATATCAGAAGACCTGAATCTTCTCGTTCCGTTATTCAGTGACTTTAGTGAGGTTTCCATAGCTGTGATTTAATAATACTCCCTTTAACCCTTTACAGATGAGCGCACACTTTTCATCTCGGTTATAAAAACCAATCAGTTTATGGTGTAAGAGGCACAAGTCGCTGTTTGTTCTGAGATAAATACAAAACACATAAATAAAGTGTGAGCAGAGCCTACAAATCTTGTTCGTACATCACATAACCAGTAGGCTTTAAAAGGTTAATATACTACGAGATACAAAACACATTTAATTAAAATCAGAGAACAGAGATTATTGGAATTTTTTTGGAATATTATATATTTATTTACTGCAATTGGGTTGTTACCCGGGGGCAGTGGTTATTTTACATGTAAACAAAACATGAAATTGGAAACAAAACATCATTTCATAATATCGTAAAATCAAAGCCTCGCTCTAAGTACAGCATATAAACGCATACTTGTGTATGGAGACTGACCGCCTGTCGTTCCGATATCTGATATACGGAAATATTTAAAGGATTTTGATAAAACTTAGTGTATGCGACCACACCAGTAGGGTAAGCATATGTGACTACTGTCTGTACCGTTGCAGTACATTTCTTACATCATACAAACGTGAATTAAAGTTCGCTGAATTTCTACGAAATATAAGTGCAGCTTTATCGAGGAATCTATGCTACGTTAGATGTCGAATTCTAGAACCTGTCACAGAATCACCAAAAATTTTGTATCAATGTAAATGTATTCCTGCGTTACCTTTGACGGAACTAATTTATAATCCAGTCTGCAGATATCGTAAAGCAGTTTGCAGAGATCTGATTGTGTTAAAATTGGAAAACACAGATCGTACTCTTTCATGAGTTTATTTAATAAATTCGCTCTGATTTCCTCTCGTGCAGAGTAAACTTTTAAAATCGATATCACTTTTCTAAACCTTCACACGGCAAATAAATGCAGCATAGAAACTGTAACATGGCCGATCCCGGTGGCCGTGAGGCGTAAGGCGAAACCGCTTGCTTTCTGTTATCGCGGGTTCGAATCCCGCGGAGGGCATGGATGTTCTTCTCTCTGGTTTGTTGCGTGTTGTGTAGGTGGCGGCTTATGCAGCGATCTGATAACACATTCAGAAGAATCCTGTCGAGTGTAATTGTGCAATCGTGTGTGATCTAGACACCTCAGCAGTGAGGCGGCTTAGGCCCGATGTGGGTTCTTGCGCCACAAAGAAAATGGCATGTACATTTTGACATTCATGTGTTTAAATCGTACCTCAGATTTGCACACGTACTGTAAAATGCTGCGAGACGTGGGGTGAGTGACGTCTTCCTTCTTCTCGGGTATGACCCCGCGTAAGTGGGTAATCGGTTTCCAACGTTTCGATTGAGCAGAGTGCCTTCGAAAGTCGGGAACAGATTACCCAGTGATTTTATGAAGTTATAAAATAATAAAACATGTATCAAAACTTACGTAGTTAAAGTAATAAAATTCATAATGTTGGCGAATCCGAAGTTGAATTCTGTAATTATGCCGTAAATCTTCCGCTCTTACAAGTGACTAATTTTCGTACAAGTGACTGATTTTCGTACAAGCGACTAATTTTCGCACTAGTGACTAATTTTCTTACAAGCAACTAATTTTCGTACAAGTGACTAACTTTCGTACAAGTGACTAATTTTCGTGCAAGTGACTAATTTTCGCACGAGCGACTTATTTTCGTACAGGTGACTAATTTTCGTACAAGCGACTAATTTTCGTATTTTCAGTCACATAAATCTTGCTAAAACCAATAAAATTAACTGCCTAGCAATAGTAATTGAGATTTACAGATATTCCCAAACGCCAAATTCACGAACGTCAATGTTTTCGAGGAAAATATTAATAGCATCACTTACTTACTTACTTACTTACTTACTTACTTACTCCATGGTGCAGAGTCCTTCTTGAGAAGCTATCTGGTTTGCAGCTAGTCAAGAAATTCCCCGCATTTCACGGAACCCGAAGGTTCATTACCGCACTCACAAGCGTCCGCCACCTATCTCAATCTCAATTAATAACATCACTATTAGAAAAAATTGAGTTTTCATTAGCTAACCGGAATAAGATGCGTAATTAACAGTTACTCTAATACATCTTACACTACTTTCGAATCATGTAACTACCACATACATGTTTTAAAAGAAAATAAATATCTCCCAGGAAAACAAACAAATGTAATCGTGTTTGTACCAATACACATAAAATAAATCTGGGATGAGCAGTAAAGAACTAATGTGATAACCGCTCAGATGGTGAAGATATTGATCGCCTGTTAAAGAACCGCAAGTTGGCATGAGACTGCTGTCGCCTCCCATCCTAAGCCAGATAAATACGCCCCACAGTCCTTCAATTTATTCCTTTAAAAAATGTTTGAATGATGTCCTGGATTCGACACTTCATTATTTCAGTTCCCCTCTTCTCTTCATGTTCTCCAACAAAAACAATTCTAATCCAGCCGATATATGCTACATGTCTTGCCCATCTCTCACTCCTTGATTTTATTCCCTTAATTATGATCGTTGAAGCATATCAATTACGCCAGCTGTCACCAGCCTCCTGTTCCTTCCCTTAGGTCTAAATACTCTCCTTCAGATATCCTCACTTCTTTCCTACAGATGAACGACCAATAGAGTGCAACAGGCAAGATTACTGTTTCGTGTATTTTAAGTTGAAAGATCAGATTGATTACCAGTAAATTAATTTTGGACGGACCATAGGCCGTGAGTCGGATGTGCAGACTTTCGGAAGACACTGATGAAACTGTTTCACCATTCAGCAAGCAAAGCCCAACGGCAATTGTTCCAACGCCAGCAGCAGCCACCATACCACTGCGTAGCTGTGTGAACGAAGCACATGACAAAAAAATTAAAACATGAAGTTTGTTGCGTCTCCTGTGGCACTCTTACGATACAGCTTCTTTCTAAATTTGTCAGGCGGTTAATCGCATGGATCCTCGAGGTCAACCCCAGAAGGGTCTATGTGGGTGATGGGCAGTGGCACTGGACCAGGATTCTCCCCCAATACTTCGGCTTTCTTCTGTCAATTATCATTCCACCGACACTCCATATTATCAGGCACAGGGATAATGGGGACCACCATACGCCGCAGGAACAGTGTCTCGCCCTACCACGGCAAATACAACAATAACATGTCATCAAGCGTTTTGACGCGTTCTACGTGACCAACATACGACAGCTACACCAGTCTATGCAAATAAACTGTGTGGCACCTTATCAAATTGGCATCTATTCTTTGATATGGAGTCTTTAAAATGATGACATTCTCTAGTCTTGAACATGGTCACGAATATTTAGGAGGAACTTAATGCCCCTATTAACAGGGTATAAATGAAGATGAAGACAGCATAAATACTTGTCTTCAGAATCATTAAACCGTGTAGTCTCGTAAATTACTAAAAGTGCTTCGAGAGAACACTCTACGTCCAATCTTCTACGATGAAAATGATAGCAGTATGCTCCACCGAAACGGTGGTCACGACGTACAGAACAACATGGTGCCATACCAGATGACAATAAGATTTATAACAACCGAGGAAATCTCAGACCTTACCTATGTGTCTCCGGAGGTCAAAACATCCCTTTTCTTTTACAGGCTTAAGACCGATGCTTGGAATGAAATTTACAGGCTTACTACAGGCGCTACAAATTAACTGGCACAGGCTTACCACAGGCGCTGCTAATGAACTATCACAGGCTTACTACAGACGCTGTCAATAAACTGTCACAGTTTTACTACAGACGCTGCGAATAAACTGTCACAGGCTTACTACAAACGCTGCGAATGAACTGTCACAGGCTTACTACAGGCGCTGCAAAGAAACTGTCACAGGCTTACTACAGGCGCTGCGAAGAAACTGTCACAGGCTTACTACAAACGCTGCGAAGAAACTGTCACAGGCTTACTACAGGCGCTGCGAAGAAACTGTCACAGGCTTACTACAGGCGCTGCGAAGAAACTGTCACAGACTTACTACAGGCGCTGCGAAGAAACTGTCACAGGCTTACTATAGGCGCTGCGAAGAAACTGTCACAGGCTTACTACAGGCGCTGCGAAGAAACTGTCACAGGTTTACTACAGGCGCTGCGAATAATCTGTCACAGGTTTACTACAGGCGCTGCCAATAAACTGTCACAGGCTTACTACAAATGCTGTCAATAAACTGTCAGAGGTTTACTACAAACGCTGCGAATAAACTGTCACTGGCTTACTACAAATGCTGCCAATAAACTGTCAGAGGTTTACTACAGGCGCTGCGAAGAAACTGTCACTGGCTTACTAGAAACGCTGCGAATAAACTGTCACTGGCTTACTACAGGCGCTGCGAATGAACTGTCACAGGTTTACTACAGGCGCTGCGAAAAATCTGTCACAGGTTTACTACAGGCGCTGCGAATAAACTGTCACAGGCTTACTATAAGAGCTAAGAACGAACTGGCAGAGGCTTCCTACAGGCGCAAGGAATGAAACACGTGGTTTCAATCTCCGACAGCTTTTTAACACAAAACACATCACGCTATCAGGACATAATTTAAGGGTTATAATTTAAAGTCCTTGAACATAGGAATTACTCTTTATTATTCCATAGTACGGTCATGTCTTTTCTGCATTGAATCAAAAAAGTAAAGGCTGTATTTTCGTTTACTGTTCACATTCAATATGTATTGCCTCAATCATGTTCAAAAATATTGTTTCGTTGGAACATCATAGATGCTATGTACCCTGCGGGGAGTGCTTTTTTTTGGGTCGTGGGTTCGAATTACGCTCTGAATGTGGAGGTGAATTACATTTTATTTTCTGTATCTTCTATTGCAGTGTGTAGGTAGCTGCTTTTCGTTACGCACACCCACAACTGAGGGGGACGGAGATCGCAGGGCCTACTGCATGACGGCTCAAGAAGAATTACACCGCTCTCATTAAACTAGAACAATTCCATTAGCTAATTAGGCCCACTAGTATACGCGCCGCGAAACAAAGCATTCGGTTTATTGCAAAATGAACGGAACTTTGTTGATATCAATGAGCTGCACAGCTATTTAACCCTTGCGAGAATGATATTCATAATTTAGTTCATACACAAAAGAGAGCGCACTTCTTGCCCATTAAAAATGTAAACAACTTGACAAGGTCGATGGGGAATAACTGATATTTATTACTCGAAAAATATTCCACGTGTGCGTGCAGTATATGGCAAAATTCCGAGTTTCTTGCAATGTCACAGCAGCAGTTTAATCTACAACGTTTAAATTACTCTAGGTGTAGTTTGTAAATTGAATTCAACTGTATTTATACTACCCTCTTTGCTCTGTTTACTTTAAAAACCTCGTGAGTTTTGCGGTTTTATTCTGTAGTTCATACACGTGGAATGTAAACATAACGAACGCGTGTACGTTTATTCCGTTGACGCCAGAAGTCTGAGTCTAGCCCTGTAAAGGCTAAAACCAAACTGAATTCCATTTAAGATCCACTGCGTACCGCGCAGTGAACACTCCGTCTTGGTTATAACAATGCGGAAATAATCGCTACTCTTTATGAGATCTGTACACAACACATAATGCACTCTGTGGGCGTAATGTAGAATTTCTGAATGGTGGTACAGCGTTAAGTTCGAGAGAATATATGGCTCTTTGAGCCGATAAAAAAATCTAATATATGAAATACTGAATGTTTAACGAGTTGATGAGGGAGCATTTAAATCGTGCGAATTCACCGACACATCCATGGTAAAGTTTGTCATGTACCCATTCCATGCCACTAATTTGGACGTATGAAATATCAAACTTCACAAATAGCGAAAGGTTGAAAACAGAGGCAATACAGGTAATGAAGAAATTGACAGCATGACAGTCAACTATACGAATTCAAAATGTTATAACACGTGAGTCAGGTAACGTTTAACATTTATTGTGTTAGCTACTCTATGGCTAGGTAGACAAATAAATGGCAAAAAATCACTTCTTTGCTTAAAAAACAAAATATATTGACTTAGCTTAGAACTTAATACCGTCGATAATTTAATTAAAAAAACTAGACATTTGACGTCTTTTGTGATCAATGAATGTTCTATTATTTACATTCGTGATCTTTTAAACGTAACCCATAAAATAATTTCGACTAGAGACAAACCCTAATATAAAGGCTGACACTTATACTGGCATGCCAATCAAAACGTAGAAGGCGTGTTTTAAATTTAAGTGTGTACATTCAACGTAAAATCAGTGAGCACCAATTCAAGAAAGCGAAGTGTAACGTGAGACTTACACGTGAATTGTATTTTCTTATGTACGCGTCAGATAAAACAACAGGGTCAGTTGAATGTTTCAAAAGGTGCGATGATACTACAGGCAGACACCGACTGGTAGCGACAGACTTACCAAGAGGTGTGTTCGGCGGCCAACTCTCGACAGGCACCTATTGCAGCGCGATGCCACACCATGCAAACATGGCAGATGGACTGTTGGTCCACGGGTCCACACAGCGTCTGCTGATCTTCCCGTATCCCTGCGCAGGCGCGTATTGCTCAAAACCCTCCCCTCACCGAGGGGTTACAAAAATTCATTTCCACAGACTACCACAAACAGAAAACGTTCAAGCAAAATACGATTCTCGATGTACGGATTTCCACCGACATCGTAAATGTCGAAAGTCACATGTAGTTATCCATTAACGAACAAGACCTAAATTGCAGATGAAATGTGGGAATTGTGGGCACCAATACATTTTGGGTCGTAAGTAAAGTATGGTCTTTAACGATACGGATCTCAGACGGCACTCGTAATTCCCAAACGGCATTACATCCGGATCCCCGATAACAAATGTCACAAAAATCGATCAGGAACTATGGAAATTATGGGCTGAAATTCTTATGCGCCCATAAGTACAATACGGCTTTCGCTACACTGCGTTCGATCCAGCTCACGGCTGCACACTGTTGTCACGTCTAAATGTGACCTAAAGGTATCACCTCAATCGGACAATAAATATGGATGTTATGGATAGAAATGTTTTAGGAATTTCAGCACGCTAAATTCAGCCCTTTACTATGCGGCTCGCCATGCAAGTAAACACTGCTAAATAGCAATACGGGTAGATCTCCAATGCAGAATACTTACTACCTGAATCGGCGAAGAAATATGGAATTTACGACCTTAAGTGTGGCTTTTCTAACACGAATTTTCATGACGCTGAGTACTGATCAACGGCAAAACGTGAAGATCTCCAGTTGCCAATTTCACCACAAATTGAAAATTATTTTATTGTGATAAAGGTAGAGGTAAAGGTAGAATTCGCCCTAGAACAGGCCACGAAGGCACAGAAGGGGTGTATATATGTAGCTCTACTTTCTCTTTCTCTTTAATCTCGGCACTAGATGGGGGTGGGTGTTTAGCGACACACCCCGGATGCTTTACCCCCCCGGAAAGACCCGGTACCCATTGCATAGGATTTTGTCAGACGTACGAAAAGGTTATGTAATAATACCTACCAGCCCTTAAAAGCATAGTTGGCTGCTATTCGTATCGCCAGGTTCAATATCGAAGATTCCGCATTCTTCGCACATGTTACTCACGTGTTCCGTATGACTCAGACGCTAAATAGCCATTTACCTATAGTGTGGTCGTCGGAATGTCCTTCTAATTGGAGCACACGATGTTCTCTGTGAGGTAAACCTGAGTACAATGTACATTCGTCTCAGTCTTCAAAGGGTTAAAAACACACGCATCTCACAACACAATGCATTGTTTGGGGTTTTTAGGTTTGTTCGCAAAACTGCCAAAATCGACTATTGGCTTCGTCATGACTGTCTGTTCGTCCCCCTGTCCATATGGAAAAACTCGGCTCCCAGCGGAAGGATTTTCATGTCATTTGATATTTGAGTATTTTTCGAAAATGTATACAGAGAATTGAAGTATCATCAAAATCTGAGAAGAAGACCGGGTACTTTAGGTGAAGACCAATATACATTTTTGATCACATCTCGCTCAATTCTTCTTAGAATGATAAATGTTTAATTGTGGAGACAAAACACACATTTTATGCCCCATACCTCTTTTTCGAAAATCGTGCCTTTTATGACATAATGTGGAAAAATATTTAGAGCCGGACGGACCACGGATGACAATATGGCACATGCGCTGTGCATGGATAACTAACGCTACAAACACACACTCACGATATGTAAAACATTGTTTTTCCACTGCAACAATTGTTCCGCGCCTCAGTGCTAGGTCATACGTGCGTTACCGGTCTTGTGTATTGTTAAACCTACTTCGAACTGCATCAGAATGAACAGCCATTACTCCTACTGTGGAATCTTAGGTAACACATAACGTTAATAAAGGTAAAGGTACAGTGATCCCGTTACAGGCCCGGTGTGGCCCAGAGAGTGGGTAGAGTAAGCTCTACTCTTCCATGACCGCGGTACTAGAAGGGGGTGACTGGTCAGCAGCACGCCCCGGCCGCACTTTACCCCCAGGAAAGACACGGTACCCATTTTACAGGAGGCTGGGTGGGCCCCAGGGTCGGTCTGGACGGGCGGAAAATCTCGTCCCCACTGGGATTCGATCACGGACCGTCCAGCCCGTAGCTCAGTCGCTATACCGACTGAGCTACCCGGCACATAATACTAATACATTTATATATATATATATATATAAGTTTTAATAAAAACCTTTGCGTCTCTTCGCCAAATCGTTCGTTTATATGTAACCCGCGGTTAAAATGTTACGCAAGACGGTGTAATCACCTTTATCCCATTAGGAATAAAAGTATCAAAAATAATATCGAAGGTTGTTTATGGACGTATGTAAAGTAAGACTTTCAATGCATAGATTTTTATAAAAATAACACGTCCTTAATGTAATTAAGTTTACGTTTCCAGCGCCGCATGTCACGTACATCCCTTAGGGAAAGTATGAAATTCACTGAACAGATTGGCATGAAGCTCATTATTACCTACTGGAATTCTGAGTAGATCTCCATTAGCGAACTTCACTTGAATTGCTAAATAACAATGGAGATTGTGGGTTAAATCCCATTTATGCCCATTAAGGAATTAAACAGCCCATCTTGCCCCGAATTTTATGAAACTTCTAATACCTTAGCAACTCCACGTGAAGTTCACAATTATCGAATTTCACCTAAATCATTACAGAAGACGAAACACAGGGCACGAATTCCTTCACGCCCTTCAATCAAATCATGTTTCATTGCTGGCTGGTCACTTAATGACGTTATATCAGCTTCGAAAAATAAAAACGACATGGGAATTATGTAAAAGAAACGGTCTTAGTCTTTGTCATTAGTATATTAATATTTCTTGGAGGTTCTGAGTAAAACCACGAAAAACTCCTACTCAAAGTAGCCATTCTTAGAGCTCATAACAGAATCACCCCCCCCCCTTTTCCCCGAAAACTAATCACTACACCGTCACGAATCAATTAATACTGTTGTGAGAATTGATGAAACTGACTTCTGGAATGTCTCGCTCGCCGTGTAGATATAATTTCGGAAGCAATTTCTGTTTCCAACTTCAGGGTGAAAGAGTAGTCTACCCTTCAGAGTCAATACATTATAGCGTTTGGTGCTAACCTTCTCTGGGATGAACTGCGGTGCTGCTCGCGCATTGTTTAACGCCGTCTTATCAACCGCATGGACACTCTTATGTTGGAAGTAATTGGACAATATTATGAAAAGGACACCACATTGGAGGAAAATGTCGTTGCCTCTTTGAGTTATTTATTGTTAACGGTCACACTGCTTATCGGACTGCAGTGGGAGGTAAAATGTTCAGGTTCTTAAGCTCTCTTTTCTAGTGCTGGATAGGAGAAACGAGATGCATGCATTATTAGTGCTTGCACTGTAATGACACTGCAGTATCAGAATCAGAGACTAGACTAACTAACTACACGGACCAGAGTCCTTCCTGCGAAGCTGACACATCACCAGCTAGTCTAGAAATTCCCAGCATTCTATGGAACCCTCATGTTCAATACCGCATTCACAACAGCCCGCCAACTGGTCCTATCCTGAACCATATCAATATAATCCACGTCACCCCCTCCCACTTCCTGAAGATCAGTTTTAGTATTATCCTCCCATGCACGCCTCGGTCATCCAACTGGTGTCTTCCCCTCAGGTCTCCCCACCAAAACACTGTATGCACCCCTCCGGCCTCCCATACGTGCCGCATGCCCCGCCCATCTCATTTTTATTGATTTGGTCACCTGAATAAAGTTGTGAGCAGCACAGATCATAAAGCTCCTCGTTAGGTAGTCTTCTCCACTAACCTGTTACCTCGCCCCTCTTAGGCCCTAATATCTTCCTAACACTCTACTTTCCAACACCCTCAACCGATATGTTCCTCCCTCAGTGTAAGCGACAAAATTTCACACACACGTACAAAACAACAAGAAAAATTTCAGGAATATACCAGTATATACCAGTATTCATGGTAGAAGAGGGGAGGAAGCACTTAACATTCTGAACTTTGATAACCGTCTAAAAAGTTCGCGGAGCTAGGCTGAAGACAGCAATTTTTATATTAACTGCAGTGAGAACCTGAAATCACATTCTCGACCCAATGTTGGTGTATATACACTGTGCACAGGGTGATTCAAGCGGAAAGGCCAATATCTTGGGAGATTATAGTATCGGTAATTGTCAGAAAGAATGTTCATACGATCACGTGTCTAATTCTGAATGGTTAAAATATAGAGTTGTTTGAATCTACAAACAAATAAAAAGCATTGCGAATGGTAAAAAAGCAAGAGAAATTATTTGCTGTTAATTGTATTTTAATTTTAATTTAATGTTTAAATGAAAAATTTGTTACACAGAAATAACAAATTCGTTACAGTTCACAATAGATGCTCGAAAATCCAACCGTCAGCCTCAATACACTTTGCAACTCGTATGGGAAGCTCGCGTTTTGTTCGCCTGAGTCGATCTTCACGTTTCTTTATGCGGGCTGCAGCGTCCACCACGCGAGCAAGCAATTCGTCTCGTGTATCCACCTTTCTTTTGTAAACTTCGCTTTTCACAAAAACACAGAAACAAAAATCGATTGCAGTTAGGTCTGGAGATCCAAATGGCACTTTCTCGTGAAATAAAGTGAAATGCCAACATGATGCAACTAGGTAATTTGATTGACGTATTCTTGACTCGCCATGTTTCGGGTACATACGCCCATCATCAGGAGCATTAGATGTTGAGTTGCGGCATATGGTTTTCTGCACCGAGTTTTTGGATGGGTGGTGGTCTTGAGAGCCGCTGCGTAGGTCGTGTGTACGGTGCCGTGCACCATCCGCACAGTTAACACGACCTACGCAGCGGCTCTCAAGACCACCACCCATCCAAAAACTCAGTGCAGGAAACCATATGCCGCAACTCAACATCTAATGCTCCTGATGATGGGTATATGTACCCGAAATATGTCGAGCCAAGAATACGTCAATCAAATTACCTAGTTGCATCATGTTGGCATTTCACTTTATTTCATGAGGAAGATGCACGGTCAAACAACCCTCAAGGCACTTTCTTGGTAGCCATTCAGAATAAGAAACTTGTTCATAGGAACTTTTTTCCCCCTTACAATGACAGATACTATCACATTCCAAAATATTGACTTTTCCACCTGTATCACCCTTCATAAAGTTATGTTTAATATAAGATATTTACCGACAGTATGGCATGCAGGGCATCTACCCTAGAGATACTAACAGGGTAAGTTATAAACCTGAAATATAAATTGCCACTGAATAATGTCATTGCGAAAATAATTGCGTATTTATTCAATTACCAAAATTAATTATGGATTGGATACCACACCAGAGAAGGAAAAGAGGACGTCCAAGAAAAACGTGGATGAAAGGAGTACAAGTAGCCATGACAACAAGAGATTTACAACCAGATCAATGGAGAAACAGAGAGAAATGGCGTTTGGTTTCCGGGAGACGGCGACAGCTGTTAAAAAACCGGACACATAGATAGATTCAATTACCAAAACTTTTGATCTGTTAAGACTGGCAGTCACCTGATATCAGAAATATTGTGCAATTCTAAAGACTAATCTGTTAACACTTTTTGGGAAAGTAAATGTTATTTAGTGTGAGAATCGTACGAAATACACGTACTGTGTAATAGAAAATAATCTCTTAATATTACAGTAGATGGTGCATATAGTTACCACCGGCCCTTACTCTTTCAAAGACCTACTTTCTCATATGAGAACGCACGTAAAAAGTACCCACAGACATTCGTTTTATATACGAGTATCTAGGCAACCAGGAAATTTACTGCATTTTGAAGACGAGCTACATAATCTCTGTCATATTTTCCGCAAAATACCATTTTTAGTCACGTTCGTAAAACTGCGAAAAGCGATTATTAGCTTCATGTCTGTCCGTCAGTCCGCATCGAACAGCTCCCTCTGGACGGATTTTCATGAAATTTTATATTCGAGTATTTTTTTAAAAGCTGTCGAGAAAAATCAATTTTCATTAAAATCTGACAATCTCGCTCAGTTCTTCTTATAATGAAAAATATTTCAGATAGAACTTGTAGCTAACATCGAATCACACAGTTTATGTTCGACAATATTTTTTTTTTCGAAAATCGTGCCATTTATGAGATAATGTAAAAAAATACTGTACAGTGGGGCAGGCCACAGATCACAATATGGCGCATGCGCTTTGCATGCTGGATACCTAAGGATACAAACACACCCTCAGAATATGTAATACTCACTGCTTTTCCACTGCAACAATGGTTGCACGAACGCGCCGCAGTGTGACGTCACACTACATTGCCTGTATTGTTATTTTATCGCTTTATATGTTTCTGTTCTCATCATACGTTTTCCTAAAGATTGTGCTGAAATTTAAATAACTACCGAGGCGGTATATAAACTTACTTGTAACAAGGCAGGCAATGTATGTATAACGTAACACTGAGGCACGTTCCTGCAACCATTGTTGCAGTGGAAATGCAATAATGTTACATATTACGAGTGTGTGTTTGTAGCCTTAGTAATCCAGCACGGAAAGCGAATGCGCCGTATTATATTGCATCTGTGGCCTGTCTGGCTGTACCATACCTTTCCACGTTATCCAATAAAAGGTACGATTCTAGGAAAAACGTTAATGAGCACAAAATGTGTGCTTCGAAGTTCTCTACAAATTTTTCTGAAATATTTTTCATTCTAGGAAGAACTGAGAGAGACATGATGAAAAATGTATGTTGGTCTTCATGTAAAGTACCCGTTATTCTTGTCAGATTTTAATTAAATCTTAATTCTTTCGACAGATTTTCGAAGCACACGCAAACATCAAAATTCATGAAGATCCGTCCCGTGGAAGCCGAGTTGCTCCATGCAGAAAAACGGACAGAAACAGGCGGACATGACTAAGCTAAAAGTCGCTTTTCGCAATTTTGCCAAAGCGCTTAAAATCTAATAGCTCTAAATAAACGACGTCGGAAAGTACGAAGTTGAATGATGATGCCAACGCACTCTGTTATCACCAACATGAGTTAGCTGCTGGTGTGAGCGTCTCTTGTTTCAATAAGTCGCTGAATAGAATCTAGGTTATCAGAGCTGAAACGTGCCGGACCGCTGAAAGGAAGGAATTGCTGGATTGCTGATCTGTGACTGCATGTGACAAGTGAGGAAGAGAAAGAGCAAGCAAGCTAGCACGGCGTTAACGCCTTCTCTGACTAATATTCCAGACGAGACGGTTTGAATTTCGGCCTGTAAAATTCCACCATGGCTGAAATATTTGTAGTTTTTCTCAGTAACGCCAACAGAACGTCACGGTAAGACTTTCATAGAGGCACAACCACTCAACACACCCTTCCCATTCATCACTCTGCATCACGAAAAATTATCTCGATACTCTCTGGGGATGAAAGCGATATATTCTGCCAGACTATACGGTGTTAACCTCACAAGACTCCAACTTCAAATAATGCCAAGTTCAGTACACGTTTGATACAAATTTGGCGTCTCTAAACACACTGGAAAGAACCATTATTAGGACGTTCCTCCGAAATTCCAGTAAATTTCCTCCAGATTTTATGGGGCTGCCGGCTGCGGTCGCCACCATACAACTTTGTAATGTTTAACATAATTCTGACAACCGTATGAATAAAACACAATGCTAAGCAGCAGCAGCGTTGTGATTCTGACGCTGAAGTAGTCACGCTGCTCTTTGTGACGCTTACCGGCCCGGGCAATGGACCCAGTGGCATTCCAGCATGACATAAACCATGTGCAGGGTCTGGATTCGGTGGTGTAAGCTTTCTTCCTGGGGTGAAGGGGATGTTCGGAGGAAGAAGATGACGTTGGGAAAACTTCAGAGTGGAATGTAAGTGTAATTAACTTCACAGAGGTGAAGAAAACTGAAGACCAGACAAACATTTTAAGGACAATGTAAGGCAATAAATCACAAAGAGGAACATTTTCCAACTGTCAGATATGTACATTATGTAAATAGGCTTCAAAATTATTGGCAATTAACGTCAACGAAGGTCAACATTACGTAAACCAATTCGATTCCTTGCACTTCAAAAACTGGCACAGCCTATTCCGTGTAGTGCATATGTACGGCCTGGACGATTTGGGTTTCGATTCCCGCCAGGTACAAGGGATTTTCCTCTTCTCCCTATCCGCTTTAACCTCCAGTGCGTATTTGGGCTGTCTTGCTGGGAGCGAAGCGGCTGGAGCGTCAAGCTGCCAGCTAATTGCGGTAAAAGTGAGTGGAGACATGGCTCTACTCCCCCTATGTGCCTTCATGTCTTGTGCAGGGACAACTTTACCTTTACACTTAACTTTATCTTTACCTTTAACTTTGTGCTTCGGGGAGAATCTGCAAATTTGTGAACAGGATGTTAATGTGCATATTAGAGCCGTTATCTTATCATTCTTGCAATCAACCTTCCTGCAGTACGCTCTGTTGTTCAGCCTGTCAACAAATGTCACTCACTTTATGGAAAATTAATTATCGTGTTCCCACTGGACCCTACCCTGAGCCAGATGTCTCCAGTCCACACCTTAATAACCTTCTTTAAAACTCATTTCTGTGTTAAACTCCTACATAAACCTCTGCCTCTTAAGTGGACTCTTACTACGTTTCACTACTAAAGTCTTGTGTGTATTTCTGGTCCCATTAATGGTTGTTACTTGTACCGCGTCTTTCTAGTAAGCACATTATTTGTTTTGAATGGTCTACATTTATGACAATTACAGTCTTCTTGGATGTGACAACTTTTAGATTGATATATACCGACGTTTCGAAGACACATGCTGACTCCATCTTCTGATATCACACGTCCAAAGAACCCGCTTATCTTACATGCTTGGACAAACGTCTGGAGTGAGTCCCCGACGTCTAAACAAGGAGAAAAAGTTTATATCAATATACGACCGCAAACAGTTTCCGAGGTACAGACCTCCACGTCAGCCGATCTCAAACCTTTAGATTTTTATCTATGGGGACAAGTAAAACCTTCAAGTGTATTCAGCGTCAATTGAAAATGAAGAGCCTTCATCAACCGCATATTTGATGTCTGTCAAACCATTCGCAGCCATCCCGGTACATTTGAAAGTGTGCGACAGTCCATTATTAGAAGTGTCCATGCGGGATTGATTAAGATGGAAGACACCTTAAGCGTTTGTTGTGAATCATGACTTGATAAACGTTAACAACTCAACAGTTCTTAGTAAATTGGCAACGTGTACTGTAAATGTATTATGTCAGGTGCAAGTAAATATTACATAGTTAAGGTATTTACTGTTGGAAGTAATATTGCAATTAAAATCAAAAACCACACATTTCCGGACATACTGGCCACCTCGGCACAGGTTTTTCTTGGATTCCCTGTGTCCAAAAGCAAATGCTGAGATGGTTCCCAAGACTCCAAGTTGCTACGGCATGCTCCTCATGTAGCCCTCCCGACTTAAATTCCTTAGATCCTTATTTCATATTTATGTACATGCATTATAACCACTACAACCGGGCAACAGCCCATTTGCAGTTAAGTATATTATTATTATTATTATTATTATTAACATTTTTCTTTGTTTTTATGTGAAGAACTCACCCTTGAAGTTTGTCTAAGCACTTTCATTGCGATACACTCCGTATAGCAATCACATCATCTTATTTATTGCAGATGGGGCAAAGCTATAAAGTAGCAATACTGAAAAGGGTTTTAACGACAGTGTAGGCTAGATTTGTAAGGTTAAAGACAGAAGGCAACTGTGGGCTGCTGTGAACTTTCAGTTTCATGAAGAGCTGCAATTTTTTTAATTTCCCGAGTACCAAGAAACAGCCAAGTTCACAGAGTTAGTTAATTTCCCATTATCAGATGACCAACCATCCATTTCACCTGCCTGTATTACCCCATCATCTTCCTAAAACCCGATGACCTTACACAGATAGATAACATAGTCTACATTACTCTCTCCCTCCCCGTTTACCACTTTCTCCCACGTCTGTTCATCTTCGTCCTTCTCCGCTTCATATAATTTGCAAAGTAATCAATTCCGGTCTAATTTTTCTCGCATTCAGTTAACGTAACAAGGGTACTTGTCCCTCAAATAACACACAGTTATGTCAATGCTTGCAGTCACTCTACTCACAACCACCAGACCCATAAAACTCATAATAAAATTTTAAGTGAGAACTGCGAAATCACCACCACTCGCTGCATAACAACCCAGAAGAGCGCAGTTACCGTCTACTTCGCGGAGGAAGCCTGAAATCACGCAAAATTTTATGGCTTAAAAACAGAGAAATAAATTGCTTACTCTTACCTCTTTGTTCTTTTCCTTCCTCCTCTTATTTATTTTCTTCAGTTATTTTGCAACTGCTTCTTCCTCCTTTCATCACGGTCCCAGTTTCATAGCAGTAAAAATTTCAGAGCCCGTTTCTCCAAATACAAAAGTGTAGCTTGTAATAAATGGTATCAGGAAGCACGGGCCGGGAATATTATGCTTCTGGGATAGTACAGCATGTAACACCTGCACAGATACAATATATTCCATAAGTGTAATTTCGTTATAACTAATTCCACGTGTATCATATGAACTGTAAAACTAAAATCAGCAGATACTTGATAATATTCACATGAGAAACTTCCATCATCCTGTCGGATAACTAAGTACGTACAGTAAAATACAAAAAACGTAAGCAATGGCGCTCTCCATGAAGTAGCAAACAGATATTACGATGGTGTTCTTTAAATTGTTTCACAGAATGGCGATAACAAAAGTACGGCCTTACCTGCGCTGATTTTCACGAAACTCATAAATGCTGAAATGCATTATGTGCAGATCTCTTATAGTGAATTTAACCAAAATCGAAAGATATATATATATATATATATATAAGGTACGGAGAGAAATTCGTTTACTCCCTTCATGGAAAGTATGACTGTCACTGAGCGGATTTTCATGAAACTCGCCTTTGCTCGACAACACTTTGTAAATAACTCCTATACCGAATTTCATAAAAATCGGACAAGGGGTTTAGTAGCTGACACTGGCCAACACACGGATGGAAGGACAGAGAGGGTGAACGGACCTTGTCTCAACATTAGGCCTTTTCACCTCGTAAAAAACGCATAAATAAAACAATTTTTCTACAGTTTCATACAAGTGTTCAACTTTGTCTTTTACAGTTTGCTAATAGAAGAGACTGAGAGTGTTTAAGAAGAAGGTGCTGAGGAGGAAATTAGGACTTAAGGAGAAAGGAAGTAGCAGAAGAATGGATAAAATTGTATAAGGAACTTCTCTGTAGTTTTTTATCTTCGCCAAATACTATTAGGATGATCAGATCAAGAGTGATGCAACTGTCGAACATGAGGCATGCATGTTAGAGTTAAAAAAATCGTATAAAAGTTTGACCCAAAAATGAAGACGCCACTTACACGATATAAGCGAGTATCAGTACTTTAAAGCAAGAACATTACAAGGGTTAAAACACTTTATTATCCAACAGATGCACAAATATGTAATTCGTAGATACAATTAGAATTATTATAAAATATTTAAAATTGCTCCAACATGTTTCGGATCACAAGGGATCCATCATCAGGGAGCTCTATACAGT
>Ga0123352_10005072_pt1 | contig 19689 bp, 8 predicted proteins | sample TergutLab28metaG_FD_89700 | JGI IMG/M metagenome (GOLD analysis project Ga0123352, IMG submission 89700) | Labiotermes labralis P1 segment gut microbial communities from Petit-Saut dam, French Guiana - Lab288 P1 | ecosystem: Host-associated > Arthropoda: Insects > Digestive system > Gut ... | reverse complement strand
TAGATGGGTGGATAATATTAGGATGGATCTCCAGGAGGTGGGATGTGGGTATATGGACTGGATTGGACTGGCCCAGGATAGAGATAGGTGGCGGACGCTTGTGAGTGCGGTAATGAACCATCGGGTTCCGTGAAATGCGGGGAATTTCTTGACTAGCTGCAAACCAATTAGCTTCTCAAGAAGGACTGTGCAGCATGGAGTAAGTAAGTAAGTAAGTAAGTCCATAGATCGTTACCTAGCGGCGTGTCTGCTTTCTGTATGTGAAACAGAGGTTTGTATTTTTCCTACCTCTATGCAGTCACGCCTGAAAAGATACAATCAGCATTCTGCTTGTGATTCTATAGAAGGTCACATTAGTATCGTGTGCTGTTTTCTTCCATAAACTGGGAATGGTGCAAGGGGAAGTTGTCTGTGTGCTGTGCATCACATTGTGATGTCGGAAACGGAAAATTAAAATATGACCCACTGTCGAACCCAGCACTGCAGAGGCGAGTGTTGATTTCCGCTACCACCTGCTTGACCCGCCACCTCCCCCTCCTCCTGTGAGAGTCTAGGGTACTCGATAGATAGAGACAATGATGGACGTGGTTGCACATATTTTTGTTAATTTGCTACTTAAACGCTGACAGTTTCTAAAATTGCGTGGAGGAATAAATGGAATTGACATTGGAGAATACAAGTAGCCTTTATTTCGTATATCCCGTTGTGATACTGTATAAATTGTGTTAGAATAAAGACGTTAACTTCCATGGCGATATGCGAATACCTGTCGCCTAGCACTACAAACTTGGAGCTGACTAATCAGTGAATGACTGGCTTACTGAGACGTCCACGCAGCAGTGTTCTTCCTCAGAAGACGAGGGTCGCTAATCAAGAAACACCTAGTGCTTTACGGGGCCTGAGAGTGTGCTAACACTGTGTAATATTTCGTAACATGCCAGTTCTATAGAGCAAGAGGTTTTTGCCCTGTACCCCAACACCGAAAGCCGAACATAATCCTTTGTTGGCTGACAGGGACTTCGTAACTGACCATTTTTGACGGCTATTTCGTCCGTCTTTAGTACAGTATATATATATATATGTATATTAGACTATTTTTACGTATTTATGGTAGTGTTTTACATACTTGTACAGCAACATATATACAGGATGTGCCAAAAGTAGGTATACAGTTTATAGTTAATTACTGTATACATACTGTATACATATTTTTGGCCCACCCTGTATTTATAGTAATATATCTTATACATTTGTAGTATAGTATCTAATGTGTTCATAATGCAGTGCCATATATTTTCAATGCAGCGTCTTATATATATATATATATGTATATATATATATATATATAAAATATAGTATCTTGTGTGTTAATTATAAAGGAGAGCACTTAATTGTCAATTGGCGTCAGTAATTGAAATATAGAGTACAAAAGAGGGAGAGAGAACTTAAATCGAGGGAAGAAACGGATCGGAATTTTGTAACTTTGATTATCCAGTTTATAAAGCACACCTGACCTTTCAATACAACGAAAACTTGTTTATTATATAGAAAAAATGACTAAATTATTTGGAATAATTTAATACAAATATTTATTAATGTAACGTTCACGAACCCAGTACTTATTTTACTGGAGCTAAAAACAAAATATTTAAACCTGCCCCTAAAATCGTGTCCTTGTACGTTTGGTCCATATCGATTAAACTTTACAAATTTAATATGTTTTTTTTCTTTCGGAAGCCTTGTATGCTCCAATAAAATTTTTATGTGGCCATTGTAAAGTTACACATTCTACAGTAAAAATAAACTGAACACATATCTGTAAAAGAAATGACTTTAGAGAGGCATAGTTAATCGCTTGTCGTTTTTAGTGTACGGCTATGTAATCTGTACTTACGTGCTGTATATCTGAGTTGAGAGGCAGAGAGATTTGTTGACCAAAGTCGAGAGAAATCAGGCGGGAAATGTATTCAGAATTCTCGAAGTCTTGGCGTGCGTGAAACAACAAACTCCCCGCTGAATATCGGCCACCTGTCTACCGCTGCTGCACTCTAGGAGAGTAGTAACGAACTTCCGGGCTATCGAGGGACCAGAGTGCCTGCATAACTCATGCGTCCGGAAATTGCTGCGAGATCCGGCGAACATTAATAACGATCTTTTGGAAAATTATTAATGCATATGGATCTAGAACTGGTCTTCCCTTCCCTTCGCTTTATCTCCAGCTTCACACCGAGTTAGTACGTAGATAAACGCTGCTCAAGTTAAGCACAAATGTTTACCTACCTGGTCCACCTATTTACTTCCGTTTTCCTACCCACTGAAACACGCCCTTATCCCTTAACTGAAGTACAAGTCTGCACACGCACGCACACACCCACATACACACACAGAAAATTCATGTTATCTCGTTTCCTTCGAGGTTTAAATGGTTGGCTACCTGAATTTCTCACCCGATATTAGGATGCTGAATTTGGTATAGGCTAAATCCGAATAACTATAATGTGATGAGGACTGACACATTGTAAACCAACAAATGCACCCGCTTCGCTAGATTTACAATAGTGTTGTTATACGTCAACTGCTACATGCTTCGGTCATCACTGGCCCGTCTTCATGGAGTCGGGGTTGCATAAAATAGTCGTTTAGCATTTTCCTTTATCTTCGTCAGTACGTAGAAGAACTGTCGTTAAGTTCGTCAACGTTTGATTTATAGCAGATGGCTATATGGACAATAATTGAAGCAGCCTGGCACGGTTAGCCCTATCTTGGGGCAAATCTCTTGTTCCTTTTCCATTGCTTGTGTAGTTAGAAAGGAGCAGTCCAATTCTAAGGTCTTGTGAAATGTTTCATAAAAGATTTTACGATGAGGATTTGTTAACATCTCCCTCAACCCCCGGGCTGGAGGATCACCCCTTTTCAGTTGCCCTCGACTGATTATTCAATATATTTGCAGCTACCCTTCGTATCTGCAGGTTGTTTCTCCACCCGCAACTTGAGGACGCTCCATGAGGTGTTGACACGGACCCAACTATCATAGTTCCACTAGTCGCTCTATAATTTATTCGGTTGAGAAATCGTCGTTAAATAGACTATTGGCAGAAGAACAATGGCATATCTGCAACGTTGTGACTATTTATTCGTGTTCGGGCGGATGTCAACTTCAAATCTTGGCCCGAAAACAGGCTGTAATGACTAATATTATTTGACATTTTCTTCAGGCCTTACATTAGGCCATAAATGGGCAAGCACGGCTTACAGAAGACAGTATTTCGGATGTAGTGCAGCTCAGCTTACTTACAAGTGTAGGCAGAATTCCAGCCAAGACTGACATTCCACAGACTGCTGTGCAGCATTTTGCACGAGGTGGCTATGAAACATATCACCTCCTGTGAGCGAAAAACTTGTCACTGGGAAGTCACCCCAGCCGTGTACAGTGATCCTAACAAATGGCCTAGTCACAAGTGAGGCTTTTAAGACAAGGAATTCTGATTTTTCAAAGCATCGAAATCTGCAAGAAATGGTACAAAAGGATTATGAATTAAAGGAAACTGCGGGCCGGTATAGCGAATCGCTACGGTCTGGGAGGTCAGGGGATCAAATCCCAGTAGGATCGAGATTTTCCGCACCCGTCCAGACCTGCCGTGGGTCCACCCAGCTTCCTGTAACATGAGTACCCTGTCTCTTTCCCGGAGTACATCGGTGTGGGCTTAGCGTTGACCACCCACCCCTATCTAGCTCGGAGTTTAAAGAAAAGTAGAGCTATACCTCTACCTCCCATCTGGACTTTAATTGCCTGTTGTATGTTGAATTTTACCTTTTGTTGGGAAACTACCTACCTGGTCCACATTTTATCGAGGATCTTTAATAGCTGTAAATTTGAGGGTTTTCCTGGGAAGAGGACCCATCGCTGTGTTCAGAGACCAAGGCGGTCATGTTAAAAGATTATTTACATGTATGTTTTAATTTAATGCCTTAAGCCTAGCGTTGCAAAAGCCCAGATAGCTCAGCCGATATAGCGAATACGTTACGGGCTGGATGGAGCCGAATTTGAATCCCAGTAAGACAAGAAATTTTCCTCCTCTCCAAAACGTCGAGAACGTCCCTAGGGCCCAAACAATCTTTTATTCCGTACCGGATTTCTTCCGTGGGTGTAAGGCGATCGGGGCATGATGCTGACGACTTATTTCCATCTTGGGTTAAGACTGAGTGGAACCGTACCTCTACTCCCCCTACATGCCTTTGTGGCTTGGGCAGAGACAGCTTTACCGTTTATGTCCTAGCGCGTCAATCGGTAAAGGTGTCGAATTAACCTATGTTTTATGGAACTTTTGTGTATCAAATAAGCTGTAGGACACGGTCCTTGATTTTCGCTAATTCGTCGCATGTGGACTGATGTGCAGGTAAACTGGGAAACAGAAACACTAAACCTCAAATGTGCTGTGTTTCACATTCCGAAAAATTGTTACTTGTAAGTCTGAATAGAACATGCGCGCTTATGATAGTTGTGGTATGATTTCACAATACAATTAATAGAGGTAACTTTGCAATGATTGGTCACCATCATTATCAGTACATAATTTGAATGGTTATCATGTTGTTACCGTCAGTTTACCTCAGATTATGCTCTTATAATAAAACGAACTAGATGCGCTAATTTCTCAAATTTATTTTCGGAGTGAAACTCTACATGTTTCGCACAGTTCCTCTGTCCATCGTCAGGAGTTTCTCATTGTACACACAGCAATGCTATATGTCAGCAAACGTGTATGACATATACCACTGCTGTGTGTACAGTTAAAAACTCCCGATGATGGACAGACGAACTGTCCGAAACATGTAGAGTTTCACTCAAAAAATAAATTTGAGAAATTAGTGCATCTAGTTGGTTTTATTATAAGAATTTGTCGCGATGCGCCGTCACCTGAACGTCAAACTCAGATTAGACCTTCACAAGATCGGCGTTCCTTTGAAGTACTTGCCTAACTGAAACGGCTAAACAACTATCCAGGCACCTCTCTGTGGCACAGTCATCAGATATTTCACCACTACTAATATCGGTGTCAAGCATGGGTCTCATCTTAATAGTGTCCTGGAATTTAGTCCCTTTCTTCACATTGGCCAATTTTGGAGCGGTTTTCCCAATCTGCGAGCGACTATCCCACTTGTGGAGTGGTTTTACCGCTTCTCGAGGAGGTTGTACACTTTCGGAGTGTTTTATCCACTTTTACAGTGGGGTTTCCCACTGTTCAAGTGGTTTTCCCATTTTATCGAGCAATTTCCCGCTTTTAGAGCGGTTTTCCCACTGTCATAACGGTTACATAACCGTGTGATTTCCCACTAAAATTATCTACAACATTTCTTTTACTTTCCACCAAGGCTGTGGGCGCGTTCTCGTATGATCAGTTGGCACTCTGTACCAATTATACTCGTAACTGATATAATTGTGTGCGATTTGAATGTAGAATTCCGGGTCTCCCAATTTCGTACTCATATCGTGTGTCTGTACTGCTGAGGTAAGTTTGGTGCTGTGGGACGTTTCGTCAGTTCATCTAGTGGTGCCTAAATTAGCTTACTTTTATTGCGGTACGAAGAGTTAAATCAACTCTCTCACGCTAATGATACTGTGATGGAAGAATTGACGAGGCAAGGTTAAGGTCTGGTGTTCTACGATGTAGGGAATTTTCACTATATATTGCATATATATAAGGACTGTTTTGCAAGAAATGTGCCGTATAAATATGTAGCTGGTCTGTTTCATTTCCGGATTAGGTGCGTGCTGCAGGAAGAAGGAGTGAAATCATAATGAATGAATGCTTTGCAAAACACTTGATACAGTTAAATGTGTATAAAAGTTTTTGAATCGCATCATTTAGGTAAGTACCATGTTACAAATAACCTGGTAACGTGCAGCATATTTGTGTTTCTCATGGCTCGACAGCCGTATTGGGCGTAAGACTCCTCCACAGCGGGTCTCGAGATCATATTTAGTTAGACACACCATACTTGGTAGGACTCCTCTAGACGAGTGATCGGCCCGTCGCAGAGACCTCTACCTGACAACACACAACACTCACTAGAGACAGACATTGATGCCCTCGGCGGGATTCGAACCCGCGTTTCCAGCAAGTAAGCGGCCACAGACTGACGCCTTAGACCGCACTGCTCCTGGGAACGGCGTATCACAAAATAACGTATCCTATATACCAAGGTAGCGCATTACGCACACAGTTTCTTGATTTGCATAGTTCTCCCTTCCTCCTCCAGGCGCAGTGTTAAATATAGTGGAATAGTGAGTAAGTCCTTGTCAGAAACGTGTCCCAATGCAGTAGATGTTGGGATGGACGAGGGTGTGGAAGACAACACTCGGAACGACGTGTCCTCATTATGTAGGTGAGTGACCTAAACTCTATCCCTAATGTCAACTGTGTGTAGCGCCTCATTTAACCGCAAAATATCTTCGTCTTCCCTACGGAATGCATTCTTGAGATTCGTACGAGACATGAGTCCTAAAATAAAGAGTCGTCACTTTCCAAAACAGAGCTAACCCACCTTTTCCGTACTGCAGTGTGTTTGCTTTGAGATAGACACTGAAATTTTAAATAATGTTTTGATGAACATTCGATTTCAAAGCTTAAGGCGGAGTAGGAACACTGGTCGAAATATCTTGTAGTACATATACGTCTCATAGTTCGACAAAATCCAAAATGTTATTGGTATAATGGAATGACCTTTAATATCTGAATGCCGAAACATGTAGTCAAATTTACACATAAAACTTTTATGAGTTCATGGAATAATAAGGGGCTACGGTTTTGAAATTTTGAGGTCCAAGACCCCGGCGAAGGAGATTTTCCGCACCCATTTATACAGACCTTGAAGCCCACCCAGCATCCTGTAGAATGGGTAACGAAAAGCGGCCGGGGCGTGGCCTTCAACGTGCACTTCCTTTAAGTGCCGAGGTCAAAGAAAATGTAGATCTGTATATTTACTCCCCCTGTATGCCTTTATGATATGTAATAGGTTGAATTTCACTTTCTAGTAAGAAACGTTGCGTCAAAGCAGTCTTTTTTTGGTTAGTTTGAAATAACCTTGTTTTCACAAACCCACATAAGGAATAATGATCATTCGGAATACCGCACGATTAAATGAAGAGTTTGTGTGAACTTAACATCTCTCACAATAGTAAACCATATTATGTTAGATGAAGAGTCTGTGTGAACTTAACATCTCTCATAGTAATAAAGTACATTGTACGAGTATTTTTGCTCTGAAATGTCTTAAGTCTGACAACTAAATTCAGCAATGACGATGACAATTACGTAAGGTCTGATGAAATATAACCTCCAACTTCAAAGCAGAGGAATACTAATGCAGGGAACTTGATAATCTCGCAAATGGAATTCCTAGGAATTGTCTACTTAGTTTTCACTATGCCAACTCGTACTTTTCTCCGCCATGAACCATGTTTAATCGGATAATCAAAATCGGCTTACGTGGAGGATGCTGTCTTGTAGTTAAACGTGCAGCCTAGAGAATCAGCAGCAGACGCACATGTATCTCTTTATTTCCTTTATTAATATCCGGCAATGTGAAACTTATACGAAATGCAGTCACAGAATGTGTTGCCTGAAGCAAATGAGTACAATATGTTAGGAACTCTATAATGTGACGTAGTAAGTTTTCTATGCATTGTAGTTATGTAGGGATTCTTGTGGTCTGAACTGACGAGAGGAACGCCCGACTTTTACATTTGATTGCGCGCTAACAGGAGGGAAAAGGACCTGACTACAGATGCCATCTGTATCAGAAACCAGACTTTAGCGAGGCATTTTAATGGAGTTAGGCCTAATAATACAAAGCCGCTCTTTTGTGTGGAAGTCAATTGGTATGTAGCTGTCTTGCAAAATTGTCCCTCGGTTGGGATTTGTGTAGAGTTCATTTTGAGTAATTGGTAGAGCCTTCAATTGATTATGGTGAGCCGTACCGGCTCTAGGTCAAGCCATGACCTTGCTCCTGGCAAGGGAGAACTGGTTATTTCCTCCCCTGTCCCTTTCCCCGAGGCTATCATCGCGGGCTATTGGCCGGCCGCGCGGAAGAGAAAGGGAGGGTGTTTTCCCCCGAGTTTTCTTTATACGATTTATTTTTGATGTAAATTACTTGACGACAACTCCTTCGGAACTTCAAGTCATCTCCATTGGGCCGCCCGAGAGCAGGAGCTCCGTCTTTGATCGTTCCTGATAGGGCTACGCAGACGCATGGGACATGTACGCAGGTAAAGTTTGTCTTGGCCTCTTTTGTTCCAAATGAAGTTTCGTGTTTGTGAGTCGGGACATATCCCGACGTCCGCGTAGCGCTTCACGTGGTACAAGGGGGTTTGGTGCAGTCTAACCGCCCCGTAAGTTTTGGTTACGTTATTTTTCTGTAATTCATAAAGCAATGTCTTGCCGTTCGTACTGGATTTTATGTACGTCATGTTTGGCATGTTGACTGCTGGAGCTGGCCGATCGTGTTCTTTGTTGCGTATGTATGTTTTGACTGGCGAATGTAAAGTATTCTGTAGTGTGTCTGCCGGAGCGTTGTTTGTACTGTTATAATTGTACTGTTTTCTTATGTATTGTACGCTGTTTCCCAGTGGCAGACTGATGCCGAGTCAATGATTTATGTAAGATTGTATTTGTTACGTGCATTACGATCGGCGCAGCGAGAAGTTCATGTTTGCTTTCGATGTTACTATCTTTTGTATTATATTGTTAATTATCTTTTGCTTATCTTATTCTCTGTCAAGTTAATAATACTATCACTTGGTAAACTTCTTGTGTCTTTTGCATTGTATATACTGACCATTTACCACAAGGCCCCCACTAATCAGGATTCGATCGCCTAAAGTACCGAGGGCGAAACTAGTGCCAGGCCTCGGATCGATACCCAGAGTACCTTGTCGGTCGGTGGAGGCATCCGAGGGCTCAATGGATAAAAACTGAACTTGTTTGTTTGTGTGGAAGAATTAGAAGTCTAATGCATACGTAGGCTATTAATGCCATAAACGGTATTTTCTAAACATCGTGTAATCGTTAGCTTGTACATAGTTTTTACACTTTTTACTTGAGGCCAAAAATATAACATTGATTTGATGTATTTATAAAACTCTCATTAAAAACAATTTTTTGTTTATCTGTTGAAGATAGTTAAGGTAGAGGCGTAACTGAAGCATTGTATGTTATTTTGTGGACATTACATACCGCAAACCTGTTACTGTACATGTTTTGATTCATTTGCTGATTGCTGTTCAAACAAGAGAGTTCCAATCACTAACTATCCATAAACCCACTTAATCTCAAATAGAGGTATCGTAAATGTTGCGTATTGATTGACTGACAATCAAATAACGCAGTTGGTCCAGTTGAACTCGCCATTAATGTTTCACACAATAGTTTCACAACTGTACAGCAGAAGGATAGAGTGAGTGCTTTTACATCAAGTAGTGTGTCGGCTGGGCCGTGCTAGCCATTGAAGATTCTAAGTTTTAATCTCACCTAGATCTAGGGTGTAAGTGACAGCAGCAATGTATCTTACTTACATTCCGGGTGTGTCTGGTGAGAATCTGTTTGTTGGCGTGTTATTGTAATGGCATAAGATAGGAATTATTTCAAAGTTCTTGTATAATATTCTTTTAAGTTTCGTACACACATGAAGCTTTTAGGTTAGCTGCTTAAAATTCGTTCAACTTGTTGTAAGGTCCAGCCAGGCAATAATTTGAATTTATTTATTTATTTGAATTAATAATTTGGAAGCATTTCTTTGTTTAAAATAATAAACCCCAAGAGTGATCTAAAGAGATCGAATTACGTAAACACTTCTTATAATTTGCTATCAGATCTGTCAGTAAGCACAGGGATGATTGCTGACCGTTACTGGCGTCCCTTACATTTTACAGACGCTCCTAGCCCCTGCATTAATTAGAGCTCAAAACAAAGCATGTGTAGTCCTGGTCTTACGACTCAAGTTCCCTAGAGTGGAATCAACGGCTACTGCATTGTAACGTAGAAGGGAAGCTCTTGCTACATGTTTCAGCTGTCGCATTTTCACACACTGCTTCAACAGGGGCCCAATTTCCTTCTGCTTTCAGAGTATACCCATTGTGCAGACACCGTGTATTAATGGAGGATTCTATAATAGTATATAAATAATGAGATGACGTAGTTCTTTTTACCTGAGATTTCTGCGTTTAAATGCGACGCTAGTACTAAATTGGGCTGGTATTTGATTCTTCACTCCTTGTCTCCCAGAAATATAGAAGTTACTTGAAAATTCTCTCTCTCTCTCTCTCTCTATATATATATATATATATAATTCCGTGTTCATTACGGCTTACACAAGTCGTGGCATTGTTAAGGTACAGAAAAACTGAATTATCCTGCCTTACCGACAGTAACAGGGAAATCTTTCAAAAATTTTTCACTCTGTTCCATCTAATAACATATAGGTGACCTCGATACTTCTTTCGTTGTAGTGGCTAGCCTGCAAGCAAAATACCAAGAAATTTTGCTCCGATTTGGCCCCGATACCTCAGTCGTTGTAGTGGCTAGCCTGCAGGCAAAATGGCCAAGAAAGTTTGCTCCGATTTGGCCCCCATACCTTAGACGTTGTAGTGGCTAGCCTGCAAGCAAAATGACCAAGAATGTTTTTTTTTTCGATTTTAGGCAGAAGTAAGAGATTGGTTTTTTTCATTCGATCTACCCTCTGACCCATACTTTGTTATATCAAGCCTCCTATAGAATTGTTGTCGGGACCCTTTCGCTGGGAATAAAGCGGCTGGGGCGTGATGCTGACCCATCACGTCAATCTAGCGCCGAAGTTAAGAACGTGCACAGTTATAGCTCTACTTTTCTGCACGTCTTCAAGTGGCGGTACATAATTAGGCACAGAGACTACTTTTCCTCTACCTACTACCTTCGATTAACCGTCTAATTTACGAATTATTTAGAAGTAGTTTTCAGTCACCATCATCACGACTACCGATTTATCAGACGGGCTACACAGCTACATGTTTCGACAACTAGGTGGTCCCATATGGAGTCCGCGGTGACGCAGTTGGTTGAGGCACTGTGTTACAAGCCGGAGTTCGTTTCCAGATGGTGTCCTTGGGATTTTTCATTGACTTAATCTTTCCAGCCGCACTGTGGCTCTGCTGTCGACTCCGCCCCTAACAGAAATAAGTACCGGCAGAATCTCCTGAGGGTAAAGGCGTCCGGTGCGTAGGGCTGGCAATCTTCCCACATTCATGTGGCAGCCTAAACCTCCTGGGGCCGTAAAGAGCCTGTCCAGGCCTGTAATGAGATAGAAGTTCACATAGACTTGTAACTGGTCTGACAAAACACAAATATTCTTGTTAATGGTGACTGATAAATAACTTGTATTATATACAGCACAACGAGATGTTCAGTGTGAAAAAGAAACTAACTAACTAGCTAGTTAAATAATTAAATAACTAAGAAACAAAGAAACTAACTTAAGTACATACTAAGTAATAAACAACAACTAACTTACTAACACCTTTTTTACTACTAAGTGGACACTTTCCAAGAGATTTCTCTATGGCAAAATTGTTTCGTCTATTTGTGTCTCCCAGCATTACTGTTGACCTATATACTTTTAACCTTCGTGAATTCTTAGCAGCATTAGAAGGATATATATCGCGAAGGCCTTCGCTGTGTGTAAGTATGCAGTCGATATAGAATTTATCTGAACCGTATTTTATGTTCCTTTGGTGTGTAATTGTTCCCTCGGCTTAATAAGGATTGTACATAGTAAAAAACTGTGAAGGGAACATTAAATGCTATGTTGCGGGATTTCAGTAGGTCGGACCCAATCAAGCTGTTTGATATACCATCGGTTGGGTCGGATATGGAGTCTTCATAATCGATAAGCGGATTAGAACTGAGCCAGATCTCAGAGGACGGAATTAATCCCTCTGGGCCGGCATAATAGCATTTCAACACTGTGTAGATGAAATTCTCGTTATGCTACACATGTAACTGGCTATCAGTAACTGTAAACATGGTAGTGGTAGTAGTAGTTGTAATGGCAGTAGTGTTAGTGGTAGTCGTGATGATGGTGGTGGTGGTGGTGGTGGTAGTAGTGGAAGGAAATGAGTGGAAGGAAGTGAAATGAAGCACTGTAGACTTCAGTGCCCCAAATGATGTACAGTAATGGAACCTGGAAAAAGTGTGATGTGTTGGGGTAACACTTAATTTTGTATAAGATAAACCAACAAACTGACGCCCATACGAAATTTTCTTTTCGTTGGCTGTCTGATGGAGATAACTAACGATTCAGTGCAGGTAGGTTTGAATTGTGGTAGGGAGATAAGACTATAAACATGCCTACCTTTGTATGTGAAGTTTTCTTTGTATTTTGAAAATTCACGACTTGGCGGGAAGCAAAATTTTGGGATTCGATCCGAAAAGTTTAATATGTGTGTCGAATTTCTCCTTATATACTAGACTGTTTAAAAACTAAAAGTGCTATAATTAGCGATAATAATAATAATAATGTAATATGTATTCAGGGCCATAAATTTGTGCAGTGTGAAAATGTTGCCATTTGAGCTGTGGTAGGAAAATCATGTTCATAGTGTGCACTTATGTTAAAAGAAGTTATAGTGTGTTACACTTTCAGGCCAGTGTGTGGTGTTGTGTGAGAAATTTGAGGGTTTTGAGGCTGTGAAGATTCAAATTGTGGTCGTCTGTGTCAGGGATGCACAAATTTTCTAAAAAAAAAAACGGGGAGCAAGGCACCAGGAAGGTGACGTGAAGCGACTTCCATGCTGAGAGCCCCAAAATTTTAGACACTAACCATAAATAATTTACAAATGGGTATAAACGAATGTCGACGTAACTGTTTGTTTATATTACTGTCAGTTCCAATAAATACAATAGCGACATTTTGCGACCCATATTTCGGTCATCTTCAGGCCAATATGGGTCGAAATATTTCGTCATTGCATTTCTAAGAACTGATAGTAATACTTATAAAACAGTTGTTGTGTCGTCAGTGACACGCTTATTTGTATTACTGTAACAAACAATGGGATGTCTAAGTTAAAATAAGCGTCATTCAGTTGCCACGGAGATAGTGCTCACCGGATTTGTGCACCTTTATTCTTTGTAATGACATCATTTGATCTGATATATGGTTAACACAGCACTTTTGAGAAAGCTGCTGCTGTCTGCAGTTTTATCTGAAAAGTTCCTTTTGTTGTCACCGGCCACACTACGCGATACGAGAAAACGAAGTACTCAAATGTTAATTTTGCTGCTTTGGATTGTTTTACAATTTTTTTACCATCACCCCTAGCCTTTCTTGGACTTTAATCCGCACGGGCTAATTGAGTTTATCCGAGTTGATGTATTTCAGTGTGTAAACACGATGCGTATCTTACATTTAACTCAACAATGTGTGAAATGCTTTTAAAAAGTCCAGCAAATGCACTTTGATGTGCGAATGTAACTTTATTACATAGTAATCCCCAACGTGTTTCGACTACTAATGTGGCCGTCCTTAGGGTGATGGGAAAGAGAATAAGTATACAGTTATAATGTGTCGATTTTTAAAAACGTTTTACAAATGATTAAAGCACGGAACGTGGAACATAAAAAACTGATAACTTAACATGTCTAACGCAACTGAATATACGGTGAGGTATGCTACAACAGACGTAATTGGTTCTAGAACCTCGTTCGTTATGGCATCTTTTCGTTCTAGCCTACTTTGAAATATATGTATTTAGGGGTAGTCCGTTCCAGGTCCACAGCCTAGAGCAAAGTCACCATCCAACACAACCATTTAAACAGGAAAAATATTTAACAAAATAAAAAATATAAGCACAAAAATAATATAAAATTAATTTAACTTTTGTACACTGTACAAATAAGCAGATAATGGAACTAAACTGATAACTGAACCTTACAAATGATAACAAAGATGATTATTGACGCTCTGATCAAAGCGGGAAAGCCCGACACGTCATCCACATGCGCGTGCTACGTCGGTCGTTAGTATTCCTCCGCGTTCGTTTTACTATCTGTGTTCGTTGTAGCATCCTGATTTTATTCATAAAAACTGTTCGTTGTAGCATTAATTCATTGTAGCACCGTTCATTATAGCATATCCCACTATATTTGATCATTATTATTATTATTATTAATTTGCATATTAACACAAACGTTTTATTAGGTGTTAATTATTTCCAAGTTTTGTGTTTTTGTACCGTGCATTGTGACAAATTTATGTAACGCAAACCAACAAAATGCACACGTTTCAAATTAATGATTTAATTCCATTCTTGGTGTCTTCTGCACGTTGCGAACATCATGTGTTCATCATCAGGAAGACCATTTGTACATGCAGTTTTTATGGTAAGTTTTTCATGCATTTATGTAAGCAGCCTAGCAGGTGGAAGGTTGTGCTTGCTATCAAGTAGAACCTTCCACCTGCTAGACTGATGATGAACCATTGATGTGGCGAAACAAGTAGAAGATACCAAGAATTGAATTAAACCATTAATTTGGAAAGTGTGCATTTTGTTGGTTTAAGTTACATAATTATTCACCAGTTTTATACTTGTTGAATATAACAATCGAGCATTTGGTGGCCTAATACAACAGTACAATGTCGTTAATATTAATGCTTGCAGGTATATAGAGCCTGAGCCTGTTTCTCTTATCTGCTAACCTCAATCATTTTTCCTAACATCATTTCTAATGTTAGCCTTCAGTTTATTTGAATTACATGAAATAAAGTGAAATGCCAACTTGATGCAACTAGGTGATGTTATTGATGTATTCTTAGCTCGACATGTTTCGGGTACATACGCCCATAATCAGGAGCATTAGATGTTGAGTTGCAGCATATGGCTTTCTGCACCGAGTTTTTGGATGGGTGGTGGTCTTGAGAACCGCTGCGTAGGTCGTGTGTACGGTGCGGATGGTGCCGCGCACGTAATGTTCGCGTGTGTTTATACCTCCACGGCTATCCTAACAGCCTTATGAAGTGTCATTTGAAAAGAACGCTTTTGCTGTGAAATAATGTCGTTGTCAACAGTAAAATGTACTTAGGTCTTCAAGCGAAATGCCCGATTTTAACAAAATTTGTACTTTCTAAATAGACTGCCATAAAAGTTCTCAATACCAATTTGACTTTCAGGTGACCATGCATCGTGATAAATTCTTGTAATAAAACCAACTAGATGCAATAATTTCTCAAATTTATTTTTGGAATAAAACTCTATATATTTCGGACGGTTCCTCTGTCCATCATCAGGAGTTTTTCACTGTACACACAGCAATGGTATATGTCATACAGGTTTGCTGATAGCTTGCGAGCAGGATCAGGACGGAACTGAGCTAATAGTCACCTTTCGTGACTACGCGAACGCGCCTAAAATTTATTGTATCTTATTGTCCCATTTTGCCTAGGTTTGTCACCATTTTATTTTCCAGAAATTGTTCAGTTCTGTGCTAATTATTTTATGTAAATTGGTTGCGTTATGGACAACATTGTCCTTACTTAGAAACATACGTTTTACGTTATGAGAAAGACCCTTTGAAGTCACACTGCTGTCCTGTCTAATTACGATCACCGAACCTCATTATCAAGCGGGGGTCACTAGTCCTTCTTGTTCGGGAGGCGCCGGGTTCGAATATTAGCCCGGAGATGCTTGTCCTCACTGAGATCTTCATGGATTTTTTAAAATCCCGGAAGACAAATGTTGTGATGATAATTCAAGTTATGCCATGGTCGCTTCCTTCCGCATCTTTTCCAATTCAGCATTAATGATCATCCCACTAATGTTTCTGTCAGAATGGCGTGAATTTCCTTCGGCGCCTTGCCGTGCAGGAAAAAAAAAACTTGATGACAGCTCGCGTCTCCATGTTGTTGAAATCGCGCGCGTCGCCTGACATGCTTCCTTTCAGCCTCTGTAACAAGAAAAGACTTGCATTTCGGCACATGAACAGACTCCTCTTTCCAACGACACTATCGATTCCGTCCCACGACATCGGGAAGTATGTCGGGGTAAGGACCTATCAGCACCCCCTCGTATAATTCGAACCATTATTGGCCTACGGTGTGTCTCAAAACGTACGAATTTCCGTAAAGAAATTATGATGTGATTTTTTAGGCTTTCACAGAAGTGTCGTTGAGGTTTTTATTTCTTGTGGAATGTGACGCCGCGCCACTGTTCTTTCCCCCATCACGCTGTCCCGAAACGTCGGTGCACCAACCACTCAGTGACTCGGCGCCACGTCACAGGAGTACATAGACCGCAGGTAATGATGTAATATTTTCTTTAGAAGATGTCATGCTGATGGTGGACATCAGGTATCTGAGTACAGGTGTCTATTTTATTGTGTCCGTGAGCACAGCGCTTTTCAGGGGATAACCCGGCGGATGCAACCTTTCATTGAGATAAGTCTTGAATGCTCAGAAACGGAATAAATGGACAGCCTGTATTAATGAAGTTTATGGGTTCACAATTTATTTATTTCTATATTTATATTTATTTATATTCCTTGCCCAATATTGTTCGGTGATGAATCAAGAAGAATGAATGGGCGGGACATGTAGCACATATGAAGGAGAAGAAAGGTATATACAGGGTTTTGGTGGGGAAACCTGAGGTAAAGAGACCACTTAGGAGACCTAGGCGTAAATGGGAGGATAATATTAGGTGGATCTTCAGGAAGTGGGACGTGGGTACATGGACTGGATCGAGCTGGCTCAGGATAGGGACAGGTGGCGGGCACTTGTGAATGCGGTAATGATCCTTCGGGTTCCATAAAATGCGGGGAATTTCTTGACTAGCTGAGAACCGGTTAGCTTCTCAAGATGGACTCTGCTTCATGCAGTAAGTAATTATATTCTTTATTTAGTGTGTCCGGCAACGAAAGCAGAAATAATATATAACCTCTTATGAAATTAACAATTACATGCGTGTATACAATGTGTACTGAATTCTTGCACACCCTTTCAGATTTTATATCGTCTTGCCTGCGAAGTGTTGGAGACGCCTCTCAGAAATGAAGGCTGAGTTGTGTAAGCAGTATACGCTACCAAATTAAATATTACAATTAATTTTGTAGCCGTACTTAATATATGTAGGTTGTAAAAAAGTGATTCGCTCCGTGGCATGCCCAGTGAAGGGTTAGGTTCAAGACTACAATGACAAAGTTCCTATTACTGCAATAAAAGCCGACCAAACCCCCTGCTTAGTGGTTTTGTCGCAGCGTGGCCCTAGGAAGCGCGGTGTCTGTCATGATAGGGAAAAAACATAAGGATAACGGAGCTTTAGGAATTCACTTTTTTAATGGGTTATTAAAAACTGAAATTGAGCATAACTTTTAAACTTAAATATTCTCCTTAGTGCCACAGCACAGCTGGGGTGCTACACAATGATGTTAAACACAATCCAGATACGGCATGTGTTTGTAATCAGGGTAGTCGCTATGTGAGCCACGTGGCTCCCACTCGGAACCCCGTGCCTGCATCTAAGTTTATATGTTCCAGACTTCACTTCGAGTAATTAATTGTTACTGTTATTACGGTACTTATGCAGTAATCACGACAAGAGTGACTTCGTTCGTCAGTTTTACAGGGTTGGCTCAAAACTTAACAGGAGTCCAAGGTTTTAATTCGCCAGAAGAAATAGTTGCATATTCTTATGTGTGTCATACATACGTTCAACGCATATTGTGAAAAATAACGAATTGATCTGTTTACCCAAATGCCAGTCCATCCATCCATCCACCCATCCTTCCATCAATTATTTATATGTGTGTGTTTGTGATAGGAGATAGTCTGCGTTCGCTTACGTATTATATTCATTCGCACTTAATACAGGGTTATTCGAAATGATTGTCGGGGTTTTAACAACTTGTCATTCGCAATACACTTGAGATAGGAGTATATGCATTTTTTTATTTAATAGAACATATAGAGAACCTGTAAGGTATGTAACAAAAACTTGGAGTGTTGTTATATTAAATAAAAAAATACATATACTCTTATCTCAAGTGTATTGTGTATGACAAGTTGTTACGTAAAACTCCGACAGTCATTTCGAATAACCCTGTATTTCTTGTCACTTTTTTTCACATCATAGAAATTTCCACTTATTTAACCTTTACCCTGCTAACGTGGAGAATATGATGAGCTCCTAATAATGCCAGCAAATGGTAGATGGGATTTAGCTCGGCGTTTAAAGGGTTAAAACAGACGGAATTTCTATTGCGCGATAGCTAGCTTCCTCCTCGGCGTAAGTGAGAGCTGCTCTTTATTTTTTTCAATTTCACGCAGCGTAGGATGACAGTTTATTACCGACGTATCGGGGTAACCTGTCGGCCCCATCTTCAAAAAGCTAAGCCGTCCAAGAAGATGGGTCCGGTAGGTAGGTAGCCCCGAAACGTCCGTATTTACTACCATTCCACGCTGCGTAAAATCCATAAAGAGCACAGATCTCGGAACTTGCGTTTTGGAATCTGTTACCTGTAGCTTAATTTATTGTTTTGATACAAAATTGAGGGACCTGGTGAGAGTGAAGGATGAGAGTGCGAAAGAAAGTGTTCACATTTCAATTAAACGACGTTTGTAACAGTATTAGGATACTGAGAGTTGCATCTATCTTGTATGTGTGGGCGGGATTTCTAGTGCTTTCAATACATGGCGTATATTTAACGATAAACAGTTACAATATTTTTCAATATGTACAGTACACTGCAAATGCTTTGTTGCTGGCTTCGACGTATTGAATTTATATCGGTCTCAAACTTCGTCGAAGCCGAATATATGTAAGTGTGTGTGTGTGTACACATAAGTAATATATATGTGTATATATATAGGGTTATTCGAAATGATTGTCGGGGTTTTAACAACTTGTCATACACAATACACTTGAGATAGGAGTGTATGTGTTTTTTTTATTTAATAGAACAAGGTAAAGGTAAATCAGTCCCATTACAGGCATGGAAGGGCCCAGAGGGTTCCAGGAAGTTAAGGTTCCCAGATTTCGTGACAACGGCACAGGATGGTGGTAGGTTGTCAGCCTTACGCACCGGCCGCCTTTACCCCCGGGAAATACTCCTGGTACTCTTTTCAGTTAGAGGCTGAGTCGACCCTAGGACCATGGTGCGATCGGAAGGATTTTATGTCAATGAAAAATCCACTGACACCAGCTGGGATCGAGCCAGCGACGTTCCGATTTGTAGTACAGCACCTTAACCACTGTGCTACCGCGGTCCCCCATTTAATAGAACAACACTCCAAGTTTTTGTTACATACCTTACAGGTGCTCTATATATGCACCATTTGTGATTCTACAAACATCAACACGATATTCGAGTTCGTTCCAAACTTTTTGTAGCATGTCAGCGGTGATGGTTTCAGTGGCGGTTCTGATTCGTACCTTCAGTTCCGGTATACTTGAGGGAAGAGGAGGAACATAAACCTGATCCTTGACGTAAGCCCATAGAAAGAAATCACATGGGATTGCATCTGGAGAATGAGGTGGCAGTTGTTAAAACCCGACAGTCATTTCGAATAACCCTGTACACACACACACACACACACACACACACACACACACACACACACACACACAAACACACACACACACACACACACACACACACACATACT
>Ga0123352_10005071_pt1 | contig 19694 bp, 15 predicted proteins | sample TergutLab28metaG_FD_89700 | JGI IMG/M metagenome (GOLD analysis project Ga0123352, IMG submission 89700) | Labiotermes labralis P1 segment gut microbial communities from Petit-Saut dam, French Guiana - Lab288 P1 | ecosystem: Host-associated > Arthropoda: Insects > Digestive system > Gut ... | reverse complement strand
GGAACCATCTCAGCATTTGCTTTAAAGACACAGGGAAACCAAGAAAGAAAACCTGCGTCGAGATGGCCGGTCGCAGGACCTTCCGAACACTGACATCTAGCCAGCAGTCCGGCATCAAAAGTGAGGCACTTATCGTAGCGGGGCACAATTTTGTACACCCTCCTCATAGAATGCGGCTGCCTGTGACCCAAATGACTACTGACAATGTCATAGAGTAGAGTCCTTGAAATCTGAGGAAAGTGCGGGGACAGATCAGAAATTGTGAAACATCTGTCATCACGCACTCTTTCGTTGACCTTGTGCACTGAATCATCATTCACCAAAGATGGACGTCCACTTCGCGCCTCATTGTGCATGTTCTCTTGTCCTTCATTGAACATCCGAACCCATTTCCTAACCATGCCATCACTCATCGCATTGTCACCATACATTTGACAGATCTGTTGATGAATCTCACTTGGTAGCACATTCCCAGCGTTCAAAAAAGAATTACAGATCGTATTTCACAGTCGGCTGCCCCTTCAATTGTCTTAAACATGTTTAACGCACAGGAACAAACATAAACACAACACGAATTTCACGAAATGGCGTCTGTGGCTTCTCAATTGATAGAGGAAGTCACTGCACATGTGCAAAGTGACAGTCTCGAGGATGTGCGAGAGATATGCGCAGACGGTACTTACTTTCCGAATAACCTACGTATGTATCCACTTTTGCTTCTGGACCTTGTTTGTTATGAAGATGAGTTTATACAGTGGCTATTATAGCAACAAAACGATGGGGCTTGGGAACAGTGGTGGTTTTATGTACCTGAAGGTATGAAAAGAACACAGATATGGAGTTGAATACTGTGTATAAAATTCTGAATAGCAAAGACACCTTATGGAACATTGCCATTATTTATTCCTAAAGAGACTACATTCAAAGTAGCCTATAACAAAATACTTCTTCCATTTCACTTACTTCAATGTGTCAATTAGCAGTGATGAATGAGAACTTCTTCTCAGATCTTCTGGACACCATGTAGACATAATAATTGCTTGCAAGTATTCCTTTTGTTGACTTGAGATTGGAGTCAACACCCTGGAGAATGGTATTCACACTTATGTCTAGGAGTGTCTTATATATTTCAGCACTGACAAAAGCCAAGTTAGTTGCTTTAAGAGTGAATGACTGATATTGATTATCATTGTCAGTGTGTGAAGTGAATGTATGTCTGTTATGCTGTGGCATCCAGTTGGGTGAGGCCAATGCAGTCGGATCTTCTATCATCTTTCACGGTAGCATTTGTCTATGAAGTTTCTTATGTAACAGAAGAATCAATAATGATCAGGAGCATAATAAATCATGTAGTGACTTACATATACAACTAGAGTGTTGTGTATGAATATCAATTATAAATGTTTTGTTTGCTGGAAACTAACATATAGTTTACTTAAAACTTTTGAAGTGTGTTAGTAATAAAGAATGTCTTGGTTCATTGGTTGTATATGTGTTGAAAGTATGATGAACAGATTGTTTGGAATGGAATGTGAACACTGAGAATGGTTGTGGGTACGTCTGGTAGGTGTCATATGTTAGAATGTGAGAAATGAGGAATTGAAGTGATGGAATACCAAGGCAGCTTTAGGTTTTGGCAAGTGGTGAAGCAAGGGGGGAGAGCTGTAGGATTTGAATCCCTCCTCTCCCTTCTGAAACAGATCATCAAAACAAAAGACAAAATTTTGAACATTACTGTAGAAAAACTGTCGGAATGGATTTCATGGCATATTGTGAGACAAAAAAATGACCTGACCAGGTGAAGGAAGGGGATAGAGAGAAGCCAGGATTATACAGGAAAATTGTACCTGTGAGAGGATGATGTGCAAAAATACAGCACAGTGATGGTTTTGGGATATTGTAAAACAAACACAGATGTGTGTGTTTGGTTGATTTTGGCAATAACAAAACTCTTATTTAACACAGTATGCATTACGTTCATCATGTTACCGATTATATTATGTTCTAGATAAAGATCTTATTTTATAGTTGCTTATTGATGGTTGGTTGGTTGGTGTTGTGGTCAGTCAGTCTGTTGATTGGCTGGTATGTTGGTTAGTCAGTTGGCAAGTTGGTGGGTAGGTTGGTTTTTGATTGATTAGCTTGTTGATTGGTTGCTTATTGGATGAGTTGTTGGATTGGTAGGTTGATTGGTTGGTTGGTCAGTTGATTAGTCATCTGGTTAGTCGATTACCACAACTGAGAAGGTAAAGTTGACAGAATCATTATGTAGGCTAGTTTATTTGAATTGTAAGCATTGTCCATATATATTTTTTAAATTCAAAAAGCTGTTTTTTCATGTTTTTGCACAGTACCAAAACACTAAGTATTGTGGCCCACAGTGGACTTTGATACTGTTATGGTTGATACTTCGTACTCTCTCTCCAGAGTGCTCATTTATGACTTGGAATGCCATGGAACTATTATTGGCAGTATTGTCAACATTTGGTGCTTGTGATACACATTTGTAGCTTACGCTACATACCTGTTCTTGCACTAAGTTTCACCTGGGCTAGGTTGTGCAGCATCTATGGATAAGATCTCTGTGACATGGGTATTTCATCGGTTCGTACAAAGCCTAACAATAGTAGATACATACACAGACTTGTAGAAGGATAATACTAATATGCATGGAATGCATGCCAACAGATATAAGGAGACAATTGTCAGTCTCACACAGCCATTGGTGTTGCTATTGCTATTTCCTGTGTCCTACCTCAGAACTAATAGAGGAAACCAAAGGATATGGGGTGTAGTGTGTATATTAGATGGTATGTGGACTATCCATGGCAAGTATTGCTGTAGATTTTTTGGATGTGATTCGAATCGTCATTCAGTTTTCTTTAATTGCATTGAATACATTAATTTCTTCGTTTGAATGTTATGCCTTTTTCTTGTTTAAGTTTCAGAGACTATAGCCTATTACGATATTACCTTGGAACTTATATATCCTGGGTATTTATATTAAGCAAAATAAGTGAAGTTGGCAGACATGTAAGCGTATTTTTAGGTTTTAAGTACCGACAATTTATGTTTTCTGTGTTTGGAAGTTTGTTTGTATTTGCCATTGCAATCGGCTGCTGGACTGTAGTCTTACAAATATACAGGTCAATTGTGCCGCTACAGCCCAACGCCACAAGATTTAAGAGAGTCACATTCGTAAGTTAGACCAATTTTACCACTACTGGAACATTGTTGAATTTTACATAATTGGTGCAAGTCTACAGTAATTAAAACAACATTGTCTTGTTGTTTACTGCGTAGCGATTCATCACGTTCATTGCGCTTGCTGAATTTGGAAATATTGCTTTGTCGGCATCATCCTCTTGAACTTTGGAAGATAGAATTAACGATTAACGAATCAAATCGTTGTATGCACAAGCAAACCCACACCCACACACAATGTTGAGGCTCGCACAAAAAGGCCTGCGTATGTAAGGGCTTTGATCAGGGGCCAGGTGCGATTGGAAGGTCGTTGAGGTCTGCCTGTTTGCGCACCTATATGAGTATATCGCAGCACGCGATGAACCCGATGAGCGTAATGAAGACTGTATTTACTCTCTGGAAGCACAATAAACCCTGATTTTGTAACAACATTAACCAGTCATATATGTTGCGGCTGTGAGAATGGTCTTTTGAAATCTCCTGTTTATGAATGTGAAATTATGGTTTTCCGAAAAAGAAAGTCGTAGTCAGCCTGTTTTCTTTATTTGTAAGGATAGGTAAATTTGCGGTGTCATGCATAATACGTTTTGAATCATTTGACGGGATATTCACGCCGTTTTTCTGCTTTTTATTTTTGTTTTGCATCAGTAATATCAAAATGACAGCCGTGCAATTCCGAGGCGAAACCACCAACTACTGAAATTATGTGCGGTGATCGAAGTTCGAGAAATAAAATTGATGATCTTCGGTAAATCAGATGAGAAGGTTCTGAAGTCGATATTAGGGATGTAACTGACAAGGTAGGTTAGTCTGAGGGTTTATAGGAATCTTCAGAAAATTGATACGGTACGTCACGAATACTGTTGCTGTTCCTACGTTTGTATTCACATATAACGTTTCCCATAATCTTGTTGTCTTCCTGAACTCGTATATAAATGTCACGTAAACATAACTAATTACTGGCGGCGGAAAATTCGTATTATATCCATACATGCGATTCAGCAATTTGGTGATTTTCGTTATTCGATAATTTTATTACGGATGTGAGGAGATATGGGTACTGGATTAAGACAGTTTCCTTCGAGGATTTTATTAATGTGTTAAAAAAATATGAGCACTGTATTAAGACAGCGTTCTTCGACGATTCTATTCATTTTGTCAGAAGAAATGGGCACTGGATTAATAGAAATTCCCTCGATTTTTTAAAATAATATCAAGAAATGTGAGCACTGAATGAAGACTTCTTTTCGAGGATATTATTATTAGCGTCAGGAGCTATGACGCTGAATTAAGATGATTTTCCACAAGGTTTTACTAATGATATTAGGGGATACGAAAGTTGGATAAAGACAATACCCAACTTGTTTTCTGGCATAGCATCGAGGTATATCAGTGATGTATTAATACAGCATCCCACTTGGTTTGAACTAATAATATCCAGAGGTACTAACGACGGATTACGATTGTGTCTCACTTGGGTTTTGAGTAATAATATCTGAAGACACTGACGCTGGATTAAGATGGTGCGTCGCTTGATTTTTAATTGTAATATCAGGAGATACTAACACAGGATTAATTATATACCACTTGACTCTGAATAAAATTCTGGTATAGGGTACGTAGGCTTATAAAGTCAGAAACGTGGAATTAGCTAAAATTCATTATTTACATCTGGCAAGCTTACAGTTACGATCACTCAGTAAGTGAGACTGCGAGGTTTGAAGGTTTCGACGGCGGTGGCTATGTAGATAACCGTCTTCTAGGGCGTGACGCCGTGAAGTTTGATAGAAATTCACCCACATTGCGGAGGAACGTACCGCCTTCGTCTTCAGATTATTTGACTGTATTCTTGTGCGGTTCATTCCTCCGAAACATCGATAAATTTGCGTCACATTGAACATCCCAGAAGGCAGTAACCTTACGAAACCGGAATTGTCTTAGTCGCCTGATATGCTTTCTTATTTCCAACCAGCCCACATCCTCTTAAACGGCATTCCTTTAGGCCTTACTGCAGTAAGCTGTATTACCAAAACATTTGCCTGAATTTGTAACTGGATGGTTACTTAAGTACATCACTCTACCAGAACATGGTCCTGGAGTTGTAACTAGATGGTTACCCCATTACGTCACATTACAAAATATGTGCCTGATGTAACTAGATGGTTACTTCAGTTCGTCACATTAACAAAACCTACGTCTAAGTTGGTATTCACGAGTGTTTATTTGTGAGGCTCCATTTCAAAATTTGACAGGATATCGGTTATTCTGACTGACGTTTTTTGTGCCTTTCCTCGTCCCTCTAGACAAATGTGGCGACAGTACTTACATACCTTAAATTATGGAGAGGCCACTTCCTTCCCCGTCTTCTACAATTCTCTGTACACTGTACTCCAGCCTTTCGATGCTGCATAATCTCAGTTTTTAACAGCGTCCTTACAAGACCTGCAACCAAACAGTATTAGCGTTACATCATATTATTGGACGCATCTTGAGATAACACAATTCATTGCCGAACCGAAGATAATTAGCTCATGCACAAGTATTCAGGTGTCGGGATAGCGTAGTTAGTACAGCCACTGGACAAGAGAAGATTCGTTTGAACCCCTGCAGGGGCAAAAGAATTTTCCATTCTTCAAAGGGCCCACACATGCTCTAGGGCCCACCCACCTACATATTAAATGGGTACCACGGGTTCTTTTCCCGTGGAGTAAGTGGCTAGGGAGTGATGTTGACCATTAACCTTCACCTCGTTCGAAAGGTGTGGGTAATTGGCTCTGTACCTCCGCTCACTGTTCGTATGGTGTGCACAGTTACAACTTTACCTCTTCAGCCATCATTTATCTATTTCCAGTTGCATGACTGTTTGCCAAGCGTGCTGATAGCTGTGTAGAACGGGCAAGCAGTAGCTGGCTGTCAATACGAAATGGTTTAATATAAACTGGCTTTACTTTTAGCAGACTGTGTGGCTCAAATAGCTCAGCCAGTATTACTTCAGATGAGTTTGCGCTTCTGAAAACAGTAGTGTTGTGTACGTAACCTGAGATTTTTTGTATTCAGTCAAGTGACATAGCTTGATCTCACTTCTGTTACGTGGTTAATTATTTCCGTAGGTTAGAGAGCGTTTTGCGTGATTGAAGAATTAGAAAGGAAGCAGAAAGACGTGGTCGTGGCTTATTTTAAGGCACTTTCTGAATACTTGTATGGAAGAACTGATTAAAAAATCAATGAAAATATAGTCGACGGTGTTTAGGATCGCGGTCGGCGTTTGAACCGGGTATTTCCAGAAGGCTTAAATCAATTTCCCGAATGGCGGCGAAGTGTCTTATCGTCAAAAGCAACATGTTTGAAATAAGGGGTGTATACAAATAAAACTGGGCTGTGTGCATGGCCTACGTTACTCTCTTAACTAGCACAGATTGTGCCTTCCGGCCTGTTCCGTTTCGGAATTATGATCCTATGCACCCAAAACGTTAGGAGGACTCATTTTGGGCTCATAGAACGGGACTGGGTCCCGCGATTTCTGTATGAGTTGAATCTTAGATCATGCTGACATTGTGATGGCCTTGGTGTGTGTCATTGATTACTAATCCAGGCATACCCTACTCTGGGACAACGAGACCCATCTGAACACTACGACGTCACAGTTTAGACCAGCTTTTCTCAAACTGCATTCCGAGAAACCCTGGAGTTCCGTGCGGTATGTCCGTGTTTCCCCCGAGGGAATTTCGATGGCAGCAGAACCTTTCCTCTTTGCTTTCACAGACACCTCGGTAATTTTGTGGTGACAGAGGGAAGAATTTTCCTGGGCGCCCAAATTGACACTACACAATAGGAAGGCAGTGCATAAGTAGAATCATATAGCCTATGTGTTTGAGCATTATGTGTGGCAGTTTTTAGGCGCGTTCGCAAAATTTGCGAAAAGCGACTATTAGCTTCGTCATGTCTGTCTGTCCGTCCGCATCAAACAACTCAGATCCCACTAGGCGGATTTTCATTAAATATCAAATTTGAGTATTTTTCGAAGATCTATTGAGAAAATTGAAGTTTCATTAAAATCGGACAGGAAGAACGAGCACTGTACATGAATACATTGTACATATGTGACATCTCGCTGAATTCTTCTTAGGATGAGGAATGTTTCGGAGAGTTGTATAGAAAACAAAAGTACACATTTTGTTTCCAGTAATCTTTTCCCCCCCACCCAAAGCCGTGCCGTTAATGAGATAATGTGGAAGAGTATGATACAGCCAGACAGGCCACAGATGGCAACTTAATACGGCGCATGCGCTTTGTATGCTGGTTGACTAAGCCTACAGACAGACACTTAGAATGTAAAATACTTATTACTTTTCTACGGCAACAGTGGATACGCGAACGCTTCTCAATGTTGCGTTACATTGCCTGCATTGTTCGGCATTCCAGTAAGTTTCATTTGCATTGTTGTGATGCTTTATTTTACGGACTCCTCTTCGGGTACTTCTGCGTACTTGAAGCTTAAAAGGATTTCATAGCCAGTGAGTCTGGCAAACGCTGGTTCAGGCTATGGCATTAATTCAGGGGTAATTGCAGGGGTGTCTCATGCCTGGATCGCTTTATCAGTTATTATACTAGCTGTAAGAATTTAATTGCCGTCTTCGGCAGGAGCCAAGATGTTTAGTTGCCATTTCCAGGTTGGTTCTGGGACCCACGCGGCCTTCTAGTCAATGGAAATGGGGGAAAATAAATGAACTTTACCTCCACCGCCCAGCACGCCTTTACATGATGGCGATTGTGCACAAGGTAGACATTAATTTTATCCGCACCATTACATGTATTAATTTTATTCTTCCCATGTAATGACTGGCAGTCTGGGTTCCTGTTCTGTGGGTTCTTGATTAGAGTCTGGTGGAAAGACGAATTCCCAGATTGTTTTTCATTGTTTTCTTCAGTCCCTTAAGGCAATGCTGTGGTATTGCATCGTTTTAAAACTTATTTGTCATATAAGCATAATCACAAATTTATCAGTTGACATATTCCTTTTTGTTGATAGAGCGTCATTAAAAATTAAAAAAAAATTATGTTAAATTGTACTTTCAGGAATAAATAAAAAATAGGCCATGTTTTAAACGGGACAGCCTATATCAAAATAATCCCAGATTGAGAGGAGTATGATTACAGTCATGCGTCGCTTAACGACGGGGATGCGTTCTGAGAAATGCGTCTTTAGGCGATTTCGTCGTTTTGCGAAGGTGTACGTACACAAAACGAGATAGCACAGTATAGCCTACTGCACACCTAGGCTATATGGTATAACCTATTGCTCCTAGGTTACAAACCTGTACAGCCTGTTACTGTACTGAATACTGTAGGCAATTGTAACACAATGGTATTATAATATTATATTATAACATTTTAATATTTTATTTTAATATTTTGATCCTGTGGGACTACCGTCGTATGTGCGGTCGGTCGTTGACCGAAACGTCGGTATACGGCGCATGACTGTATTAGACTGTGGCATATCCAGTCCAACCCGTCTGTGATAGAAGTTATGAAAAATGGATGTTTAGAGGCTCCAATTGTTGTCAGCAGGTAGGCATAAATGCTAGTAGAGGCCAGACGAAATGTGATGGCACACGCGAAGAAACCAGATTTCCTCTTTCGGCGGAACGGACGAGTCCATTTAAATCGGCGGGGGCGTCAGTTCAGTCGACTACTGGCAGCCGCGGTGTGCGCATCGGCAGCAGTAGTTCTGGGTACACCATGTTCCGAGGTAGTGTGAAGAGTACTGGCTACCTACTCTATTCGCCAGTTTCCCCTTCACGTCCCCTACCGTGCGTCACCGTGTGCCATCACATTTCAACTGGAGTCTAACACGGCAGAGGTTATACAAATTTTCTTGAAACAAGCAAAAGGTGCGAGGGAAATTCTTGGAAATACAGAGTAGAGAAGGGAATGCTAGTACGTGTTCATGCAAGTGGGTGTAAACGAATTGGTCTGTGAAGATATCAGCGGGATTCTTCTTGGAAATATCGACCCTTGAAGATCAGATCACTGCTGTGTCTTGAAACGTCGGGAACTGATAACCCCGTGATTTGGCGCTGTATCCTGGCGCGTTAACATCAGCTATGCCGCTGCGGTAACCTATAACCTCCCAGTATTCAACCGGTGTGTTTTGAAATTGTCAGCTGGATTGAAATGCGCCGTAACAGACCATATCGTAGCTCAGGCGGTTAGTTGCTGGCTTCTCACCACGGAGGTCTGGGTTCGATGCTACGGTATTCTGTATGGGGCTTGTGATGGATAAAGTGGTACTGAGAGAGGCTTGTCTCTGTGCACGTCGATCTTCACCTATTATGATGGTACCAATGCTCCATATTTGTAGACATCCATCTGCCATCGACGCCGTACAGTGTGAACACCGATACCGTCGCAAAATAAACCAGACAAGAAATGGTACGGGGCAGCATTGGATCTTAATCTGCGTTTCTTTACGCTTTGAATACAGGAAGTATTGTATAAAATCACAGGCACGAATTGAACACGATACGCAATGTGCGTACAACGTAATATTGAGGCGCGTTCGCGGAACCGTTGTTTTGGGAAAGGAATGAGTATTACATATTCCGAGTGTGTGTGTAGTCTTAGTTACCCAGCACGCAATGCGCATGCGCCATATATTGTCATCTACGGCTGTGTGGCTGTACCATCTTTTTCCACATTGTCTCGTAAACAGCACGATTTGCGGGGGAAAAATGTTACTGAAGGTAAAATGTGTTTCTTTTTTGTTTTTTCTACAACGTTTGTCTGAAATATATATCATTCGAAGAAGAATTCAGCGAAATACTATCATAAGCGTACATAGGTCTTTATGTAAATCTTGTCAGATTATAATGAAACTTCAATTTTTTCTACAGACTTGCGAAAAACACTCAAATATAAAATTTCAGGGAAATCCGTACAGTGGGAGCCGAGTCGTTCTATTCGGACGGACAGACACAGATGGACGGAGAGACAAATGACGAAGTTAATAGTAGCTTTTCGCAACTTCGCGAACGCGCCTAACAACCGATAAATTTTTCCCTGACTCACACACACACACACACACACACTCTCTCTCTCTCTCTCTCTCACACACTCACTCACACACACTCACACGCACACACATACTCACACGCACACGCACTGACACGCACACACACACTAACACAACACTTACTCACTCACACACACACACTCACTCACACACACACACACACACTCACTCACACACATACTAACACACACACCCACATACTCAGTCACACACACACACACTCACACGCACACACTCACTGACACACACACACTCACACACGCACACACACTCACTCGCGCACACTCCCTCACACACACTCACACTGACACGCACACACACACACACACACACTCCCACACACACACACTCACTGACACACACACATACACACTCACACACACGCACGCACACACACACACACACAAATATGTATTTAAAAAAGGGACTTGGGTTAGACAACTTCCTTGCCAAGCCGTGGCGACAACATTGTGTGAAGTTTGCATACTGCTACATTTGTTTGTTTTATATTGATGTTTGTTGGACAACTGTATCGTCTTTCTTGAATTACAGTAATTTTGTGTTTTGTATAATGTCATTTAAAAATACATGTACTCATAAATTTTGATTGTTACGATTCTAATTTAGCGGGGGGGGTGGGGGATGAACATTCGGAGTGCGCCACGAGGGCTAAAATTTCGAGAAACGCTGAGATACAACGACGGACTTGCGTGGTAACGGCGATGAATCTGGTTGTCTCTTCACTTCGACTTCCCGAGTGAATGCCATCTATTCAAGCAGCGCCTTGTTTCACGAGCTCTTGATCTGAGAATCAGGTTATGGTGCGGTGTATTCCGGCTCCAAGTTTTCGTCCGCAAGCTGCAGTACTTCGGTGCCTCTTGCTGGTGCCTCGTGTGAGGAGCGCTCTTAAGATAAACGTTGTGCCTGTAATTAGGCACTCCAGACACGTATCAGCATCAGCCCGGCTTCTCCCTGCTGTCTGTCGCATGAAAATGATGTATGTTACACCTGCTGTGTTATTCGGGTGTGGTAGCCATATTCATCTACATGACAGCAAGAAAGTAAGAGGGCGCGATGATGTGGGATAGAAAAAGACCATAAGAGTACAAAAACACGTTCATAAGGATTAGAATGTTCATATGTTACTGTGGTCCGTGCTTCATATTTTTGCGGAGACCTTGGTTCAAGACGTTGTCTTCTGTAATGCTTTGTTCTCGTGGTATTTGGGCTGCGTATAGGCTTACATGCTTTAATCGTGTGGAGTGGGATTGCGTTTATATTACACCAGGAATAAGAGTTGGCGTAATCAGTGGCGTAGCTAGGTTTTTTTTGGCGCCCGGGGCGAAGAACCACAATGACAGCTCCTAGCAGAAATTACGAACTTAAAGAAATCGCACTCATTTATTGAATTTGGCTCAGTAATTTGAAATCTGTTGAGCGCAGAATTTATTTGTATCTTTATTTTGTGGCCCATTTTGCCGTCGTTTGGACTCTGCCTCAAGAATCATTCTGAAGGAGTACCACTGTATACATACAGTGCTGCCATAGCATAGGCCAACAAAACTGCGCGCAAGGTCTCTTTGACGAAATGAATGCGTTTCTTGAAATTCATGTTTGAAGCGGAAATTTGTTAAATTTACTTGCCAATATAAAGACAGTGTTTAGAAATACGGTGACCCGAAGTAAGTACTGGCTGTGTAATTAACAGTAAAAGGAGACTTACATATGGCAGGCCTACATACGCGGTGGTGCGGTTGGTTGAGGCACTGCGATACAAGTCGGAAGGTCGCCGTTTCATTTCCCGATTGTGTCAATGGAATGTTTCATTGACATAATCCTACCGGCTGCACTGTTTACCTGGGGTCGACTCAGCTTCCAACAGAAATTAATACCAGGAATATTTCCAGAGGGGTTAAGGCGGCCGATGCATAGTGCTGACAGCCTTACCACCTTCATATGCCGATTGTTTTGAAGTCTGGGAGCCTCAACCCCCTGGAACCCACGGGGCCTGGTCAGGCCTGTACAGGGATTGCTTGCTTGCTTGCTTTATATCTACATATTTTCTTCCTGTGTAAGAATTTGACACTTGAACCTGTTCAGTAGAAAATTAATATTTCCGTTTATTTCTAAGTGTTCCGGTACGTTGCTTTCCTCAGGCAGGTCTGTGTGTGTGTGTGTGTGTGTAAGGCTAGGGATTATATCTTCACGCATTTTGTCTGCATGTCTTCTTCAGTCGAACTGATAATTTTCTCTTTATCTAACAATGCAACTTTGAAAACGTTTCTTGTTTACTAACTCTGCAGATGTATTCATTTCTAGTAGCGATTACAAAATGTCTTATGTACAGTCTGCTGTCTTATTTCGTGCTCCCTTTGCAACCCATACTGTGTGCTCTTAGTCAAGTGGACCATTTTGTTATGAGTTTAGAATATCGCTTCGTTATTGCCTATTACACACACAGACATACATAAATATGAAAGTAATTCTTAGTTTTTCAACGACCATAAGATAAGGAAATGGATACGATATGTATATTAGTGTATGCATATACACACATATGTTTATTATACATGTACATACTGTTTATGTACATTTATATACATAATTCTTATACATGTTATAGGCCTGCCCAACACAATTCTCTGCTCCTCCACTAATATATTCTTTTGTCAGTACTTAATTGATCTCCGGTTTCTTCCATGTGGTTCCGTAACTAATTCATCTGCTTCCATAAACTGGGGCCCTTTATGGGAAAAGCTAATAGTCACTCAGCCAATGAAGCAAATACACGTCATTAGTGAAATCTCTTCCAAATGAACTGATTATTTCTTCTTATATGCTGTTCCATTAAGATTAATTTGAATATTATTCTCCCATTTAGTTCTACGTCCAGGTCTCCGAACGACCTCTGGCCTGCAGGGTTCAAGTGAAACTGGTAGTACAATTAGTATCATGCGTTCTAAATGTGCTGCCCATCTATTTTTCTTTGATTTGGTCGCGGTGGGGGTTACAGATCAAGACGTTTCTGATTATGCACTTCTGTCCATCCTTGATGTTAGGTATACATAAGTAACGAACTTACTGCATGGAGCAGAGTCTTTCCTGAGATACTCACAGGTGCTAAACAAGCAAAGAAATTCCCAGCATTTTATTGAACCCGCAGGTTCTTTTCCTTACTCACAAGAGCCCGCCACCGGCATGTCCTGAGCCAGTTGAATCCAGTCCATGTCCCCCTTTAAGAATCGTGTTTGTGCATTATAGGTCCATTGTAAGGTTGCAAGAAGGATATGCCCATATTTGTGTTTCTTTTGCCTATGTAGCTGCGTTTTTTACCCCACAATTCCAAACATAAGACTAGACACGTGCAAAATGCACGTGTGTTATTGTTGGATGACGTAGACTACTCAATTTTGGCGACGTCCATTAGTTTAATTACTGCTGCTTATCATTACGTTTGTTTCTTACGATTCTTATGTCTGCTTTAAAGCTTTTCTTATGTTCACCTTCTTGTCATTAACATCTGTTGTGCTGCTGCCTTCTCGCTTTACTAACGACTGAGTGCACAAATTTTGTTTTATTGTACCTTCATTGGTAGTTTCTCCAAACTAAGTGACAGCTTTGAATTTTCTTTCTATACTCTTTCTCTTCCTGTTGTTATCCTTCTCATTTTATGTCCCTTCGCTGTTGAGCTAAGGTTCTAAGAATGGCCTAAGGTGTCTCTACTTTAGTAATTGCTTCTTGAACAATTCTTTCGCGTTCTGGCGAAGGTTCGCAATATCGCATAAGAAGTATCTACTATAGTAATTAGTTTTTCAACCATTGTCTTTGCTATTTGACGAAGGTTCCAATAAGTGTCACAAAGTGTCTGTTGCTTTTTGAACTACACCGTTTATGGCGTCCCCTTTCTTCATTCAGCAAAATGATAACAAAGGATTTAATCAGAAGCAAGGTGAATTTTACGACTGTGTCAAAGAAGAATAGAGTGAAGGGGCGGAAAGAGAGAATAAATAAGATATGCAATGTACATATAGCGTAACATTGTGGCGCATTAGCGTAGCCATTTTGCAGCGGAAACAACCATGCGTTATGTGTATGTTGTTCAGTTACATGTCGCTGTCGGTTATGTACAAATGTTCATTGTTGCACAACAGTGCTTTTGTGGCATATTTGTCACACAGCGCTGCAAATTTTACGTACCAGTTTTTGAAAGAAATTATATTGTAACTAATTTTCACTCTTTCACTACTATAAATGCTGTATTTAAAAAAAAAAAGAATGTTCCTTTGCTCATAGTCTTCTTTTAGGCGTACAGTTTGGCAAAACAGATCGTAATGAGATGTAAGTCTTTGCGTAATTTCTCAGTTTTTGTAAGTGTTGCAGTAAAACATTTTAACAGATCAGACGGAATTAATCTCTTATGAAGCAGTAACTATTACGTATTCTGAGTGTATTTCTGTAGCCTTAGTCATCCAGCATGTAAAGCGCATGCGTCGGGTTGTATTGTCATGTGGCCTTTATGACCCTCCCATATTTTTTTTTTGCGTTACCTCATAAACGGCACGATTTTCGGGAAAAAAGTTATTGAGCAGAAAATGTGTTATGATTTTCTCTACAACGTTTATGTGTGCAGCGTTTCTCACAATTAGCAGAAATATGATAATAAATGTACATACGTTTTCATTTAAATTAGGCTCACCCGTTATTCTTGTCAGATTTTAATGAAACTTCTATTTTCTCGATACATTTTCGAAAAATGCTGGAATGTCAAATTTTATGAAAATGTGTCTAGTGGGAGCATAGTTGTTCCGAGGACGGACGGATGGACAGACAGACATGACGTAGCTAATAGTCATTTTTCGCAATTTTGCGAATGCACCTAAAACGTCAGGGTTATAATTATTATGTTAACGTTTGTAGTGCTGTCCGTGTATTTCGCTCTGTAGAGATCTTAATACTGTTTCTGGGTGCGTTCACTGTGGAGTGCCTGTTAATGATCGCTCCGTCCTTCCGTCTGTCTCGAAATATGTAAGAACTTTTGAAGTTCTGATCGGACTTTCTTGAAATTTGATATTAAAGCACGTTGCGAAATGTCGTTAGGCTATTCAAGTTTTAGGGTATGTACAATATAAACGAAACAAAAAAGACACGATATTTTAAGACTTCTGTACATGTGGACTTGGCTCTCTGGATATTTATTGGAGGGGAAGATGTTTCAAAGTAAATCTGTAGATGAGAATAAAAACACATTTACCTTTTTTTTTGTATGTAATACTTTCTGTATGAAGTTTTACGACTTTTGAGATAATTAGAAAAAGTGGATGGCGTGTTTACATTCTCGAACTCTTACGTGCAACAAATTAAAATTTTGACGTTTTGCTGACCGTGCATCTCAGTACATTTTTCTCAGTAATTAACCAACTTGATGCACAAAATTTTTGTTTTACAATAAGTTTATGTCATGCCTCTACATGTTTCGAGCACATGTGTTCGAAACATGTAGAGGCATGACATAAACTTATTGTAAAACAAAAATTTTGTGCATCAAGTTGGTTAATTACTGAGATAAAAACTTAAAATATTGTTTCGAACACGACGAATCCTCCTGCCAAAGAAACAAAATAAAATCGCGATTTTATTTACATTGCATCGAGAAGAGGTTTGCATTATTGTATTTATGTAATTCCCCCAGTGGAATGGTTTGCATTATTGTATTTATGTAATTCCCCCTGTGGGATGGTTTGCATTATTGTATTTATGTAATTCCCCCTGTGGAATGGTTTGCATTATTGTATTTATGTAATTCCCCCTGTGGAATGGTTTGCATTATTGCATTTATGTAATGCCCTTGTGGAATGGTTTGCATTATTGCATTTATGTAATGCCCTTGTGGAATGGTTTGCATTATTGTGTTTATGTAATGCCCTTGTGGAATGGTTTGCATTATTGCATTTATGTAATGCCCTTGTGGAATGGTTTGCATTATTGTGTTTATGTAATGCCCTTGTGGAGTGGTTTGCATTATTGCATTTATGTAATGCCCTTGTGGAATGGTTTGCATTATTGTGTTTATGTAATGCCCTTGTGGAATACGACTTCGGAGTAAATGCTGAATGGCATACCTGAGGGGTACACAAATTTTTCGGAATTCCAGAAGCCACCTCAAATTCTAAGCACCAGAAGGGTAACATGAATCAAGCACCATACTGAGGACCTACAAATCTTAGGCACCACTGTACAAAATCCACTTACCATTCTCACTCAGTAGTTGTGCTGACGATAAGTCTTTACGTTCTCTGTATGAGCCTATTATGTCAAGTATGATGTTCGAAACTGCATAGTCATTTTAAAAAATGAATCTATTACACTATAGAATTGTTACTTAAGAGTTGATTGAATTTCACTCCGTATGATTTAGATATTCTAATCAGTCGCCTGTTTTAAATGTTGTAACTTCTATTGTTATATTTGTGTATGCTTCAGTGTTTTGTTGATGTAAGCATTATTACATCCTTATACACTTCTCCTTACGGCTTAATTGAAGCTGTTTGTTAATGGACCAAAGGAAGCCGAAACTTGTAGGGAATAATTTATAGACAACTAGGCGTTGCTCCCTACAACAGTATATTTGTTAGCTTTAATGGCTATGATTTTTTGTATTTAATAAACTTACGCATCGACGATTGTAGCGGTTAGAAGGTAGGTGAGTGAGTGTGAATAGAGATAATTGGTAGAATGAAACTTGGCAGGGAGAACCGAAGTAGTCGATGATAAACCTGTTCCTGGGACACTTCGTGCGCCGCAAATCCCACTTGGCTTTGGATCGAAATCAGACTTTCGCTGTGAGAAGCCATCAACTAACCGCCTGACATTCGTATAACTGAAATATATAGGCTATTTGTTTCGTGTCGACTTTCTGTTGCGGTTACACTGATCGATCATCTAGGCATGGTCTCAGATGGTTATCGGATAATGGTATAATGCTTCTTCTTCTTCTTCTTCTTCTTCTTCTCCTCCTCTTCTTCCTCCTCCTCCTTTTTCCTCTCCTCCTCTTCCTCCTCCTCCTCCTTCTTCTTCTTCTTGAATTGCAGTCCTTTAAGTTTGACCTTAGCTTCCCTCTCTTTCGTTCTTGTCTATCTTGAGCTGTGTGCATATTCCTGTTCAATTGCAATGTCGTTTCCTTAAACATTATTGTTTGTTTTTTTCAATGCCACCACATGTCCTTGTGGACTTCGTGGTCCTCCCTCCTGGGTATGGCAGGAGTGTAACCAACTTCTGAGGTTGGGACGCCCATGAGGCGCAGTTACGTTGTCCCGATGATGTGGAGGATGTAGTGCCAGGAGGGCCCTTAAACCTAAATTCTACCACCCTACCCAGATCATGGTCACCGCGGGAATCCTCCCCTTCAGGGAAAATTCCCACGGTAGAGCCGGGAATCGAAGCCGGAATCTCATAGTTAGCAGTCAGAGACCCTGACCACTAGACCACGAAGCTGGTCACGTTTCCTTAAACATTTCCGGCTTGAATGGTCGTAGAGCTTCAGAACAACTGGGTGTTTTACAGGAAGGACTTGGCAGTCCCTTATCTATCTGGTGGGCCGGGTTTTGTATTTTTCCTCCTGCTGTCTCCGTAGTAGTAGATGACGCGTAACGGTGATGACAGATATTAGTAAAACTCCATTTTGTTTCTCCCTGATTATTTGTTCATATTTCTTCCATATACTGTTTTTAAAGTAATAATTGTGTATGACAGTAAATGTCATCCAAAATTATGGTTTCTGTTTTTAAGGCGAAGACCTTAAGGGGAGTGAACAGTCAAGTCAACAAGGCAAAAGATATAAAGTTTTTATGGGAAAGGCACAAAAGCGTCAGCTTGTACGGTTTGATCTTTGTTGTTGTTTTTGTAAGTGTTGTTGGTATTTATTGTTAAAGTTGTCATTGTCGTAATCAACAGTATTCAGAGTTTTTTTGTAACAGTTACGTAGTTTTATTCTTCGTCAAATATAAACAACCCCCCAGAAGAACTAAACCTGAACTATTCATATGATCCCTTGATTCTGATGCTAACTAAAATTAAAAAAAGGACGAAAGTTTAAATTCCGACGTGCTTCTGTCATTGTCAGGGGTTATGATGTCATAAAGAGTTATAGAACAGGCCGACTTTCGACGTGAAAGAAACGAGTTTATAAATTTATTATTCCACTCAAGCACGGCATTTCGTTGTGGACCTTGGTTGCTAGTACAATGCGTCGTGAAAGAACACACGGTTGTGGAGATGTTGCTCCACGCATTCATAGCCTTTGCGCTAGTTGGAGGTAAGTGATCAGCTGCACGTTCTCGCTGCTTTGGCCGTGGTGTAAGAGGCGTGGGTATGCATTGTATAGGAGGCTGTTGCAGTCCAGAGCCTGCTTTGGACTTAGAGGAGAAGAGAAATACCTTTTTCTTTCCACGGCTGGGAATCAAACCCATTTCCTCGGTCTTCGATCTCGTAGCTTAGTTATAAATCATTGTTTATGATTCTCGAGGTAGACTACGTATGTATTTCTACCAAGTGGCACAGTTCAGTGTTACGCCATTCCCTTACATAGGGATTTTCCCAACTCTCGTAACTAAGTCGTCTATTTCCGTAGCGTCTCCAGACGAATGCTGCAGGGTGCAATAAACCCGAACCCCTTTCATGGAATCTACTTTAATGGTCTGTGTTAAGTTCTACGAATATGACTTACCGCATATTAACACAACTGCTGGAAATGACCTCATTTACTGCCAAAAAGCATGCTGGACACTTGGCGAACGTATTATTAAAAAAAATCTGTTTCACATTCTGGTCCAGAAATTTCCAATGCGGCACCCCTGATGTTTACCTTAAATTTGTTTTCTCTGTGTTGAACGTTGTTACTGTTAGTTATTTACTTAGTTTGTTATTTAAAGGTGCTGCTAGTTGCGAAGATTGTAGAATGTCAGTGATGAATGAATGGGTATGGAGCATTGGTGAAATGATACTGACAGCGGGAAATTGAACTGCTAGGAGAATGATCTATCTCATTTCCACTTTATCTATGCAAGTCCCACGTGGATTGATGTGAGATCGAATCCTGGCCTTTACAGCGATAGGGCGGCGAATAAACTCCTGAGATTGATCGGCCCCAACCCCACCTTTGAAACTTCCCAATAAACAGTAGATACGTGGCGTCAGATTGAGAGAACGGGCATGCCATTAAGAGCAGCCAATTAATTATTCGGGCCCCAAAATGACCGGATAACTTGACTGAGAGTTTAATCTCTCTTCTTTGCTGTCCACTATTAAACGCCCCCCCCCCCCCGCCCTAAAAATATAAAAATAACCTCAGCCCCGTTTCCCAAACCCAATCCACACTTCCCCCCCACATTCACCTTAAATCCCCCTTTCTACACCCCTT
>Ga0123352_10005069_pt1 | contig 19697 bp, 9 predicted proteins | sample TergutLab28metaG_FD_89700 | JGI IMG/M metagenome (GOLD analysis project Ga0123352, IMG submission 89700) | Labiotermes labralis P1 segment gut microbial communities from Petit-Saut dam, French Guiana - Lab288 P1 | ecosystem: Host-associated > Arthropoda: Insects > Digestive system > Gut ... | reverse complement strand
GGGGACCCGTTGCGCTGACCACGTGACACCCCTCTATTCGCAAAAGTTGGCACTAACTTCGCCGACCGGCGGCGGCCGCTCTGTCGGTATAGTTCGCGTGCGGACTAAGGCCACGGAGTTTAGGAGTTATTGACTAAATACCTGTACCTATTTATGAAATGTTCTGTCAGGGACATATTTAATTTAAAAACAAAATTTTACCTCATGTCTGTTTCGGTTGATTAACAAGACATATTCTAGTTTCATCTACGATCAAAATTTTGGCTCTAATTTCTGCCACAAGTATAAGGAAATAACTAAAACCTTTTATATTTGTAACAAATGAATGTCAGAACCACAGTTAAACACAGTTTCACAACGAAGGCAGTTGGAAAAGTGAAGCACTTCACTCCATTCTTGTGTAGAGAAGACCATACGGATTCTTCCATCCTTAGAAATTTTCATTCCTTACTTCACGCTACGACGGGCGAGTAGGAAGCCTAAACGAAGAATATATAGCTTACACGGAACAGCAGTTTAAGGAAGAAAGTACCCCCTCCCCCTCACCGTGCGCGGGGCTTCGAACTGAGTATTCAGTGAATTGTGAAAGTGGTGCAGACGCTGATTGATGGTAAGAGCGTCTGCATGTTAATGGCGCCACACTAGCGCCTTCTTGGAAAAGCGGGAGTGGGGCGTAGCGGCCGAGTGATTAGTGTTGACTAATTACGTTGAACAACGGGCTTCTCAGACACGTCACCGCTGTGAAGACATTTTTAGAAACAGGCGACATCACTAGCGGTTTGGTACAAGAAACACGCCAATTTCATTACACTTCATTTTAACTGCTGGGGACAAGGTGCTTTGAACCTGTGCGCCAATTTTACGTCTAAATTTAAACACCAACCGATGTGCATGTATAAGAAACAGTAATAGCCCTAGTGTCTGACAGGCCTGTTCTATGGTCTCTGACATACACAGATGTTGTCAATGAAGTAGCTGTAAGGAAATCAATACAACCAGCCAGTCTCAACATGTATGAGCATTCTATTAAAGTCTACATATGACCGAGAAAAAGAACAAAGTCGAGTGACGTACAAAATCATCAGATTCTTACAGAATATGTGGTCCTTCTTTCACTGTCAGTAGGGGGTTTTCTAACACTATTTTACAATAGTTTTTACATACACACCGTGCATCGTGATACTATTAAAGTTTATTTGTTTACCAACTGATGCACAATTGAGTTGTCTTAAAAATAATTTTAAAATTTATATTCAAATTGGCATTTAAACAGCTCCAACATGTTTCGGTGTAATCACCATCATCAGAGAGCGCACTGTTCGATCTTGCTAAAGTTGCAACTTAAGCAATATTGAATAGTGCGCTCTCTGATAATGGTGATTACACCGAAACATGTGGGAGCAGTTTTAATGTCAATTTTAATGTAAAATTTTAAAATTGTATTTAACACAATTCAATTGTGCATCAGTTCTTCTTCTTCGGTGGCGCTACAGCCCGGGGTGGGCCTTGGCCTCCTTTACAATACACCTCCAGAACTCTCGATCCCTCGCTCTGTCTCTCCATTCGTTTACCCCATCTTTCTCAGGTCCGTGGACACGTCATCAGGCCATCTCATTTTTGGTCTTCCTCTTCGTCTTGTTGCATACATCTTTCCGTACAACATCTTTTTTGGAATTGAGGTGTCTTGCATTCTTTCTATGTGACAAAACCATCGTATTATTTGGCATTTAATGAACCTGACAATGTTTTCCCCCTTAATTATAAATTGTGCATCAGTTGGTAAACAAATAAACTTTGATACTATTTTACACTGTACCGTAGTTCACAATCTTAGGTCAGTTATTTAAAAGCCATATTGTGTACACATGAGTCTTGTTTTTGCAGCGTTAGGAACGATAGAACTAAGCTTTGTACATTTTAATACGGATTTCATAGGACTGTCATTTATGCAATACGAGACAGAGTACATTTAAAGAACACGCAACGAAAACAAAATTAAATGTCATGGAAGAGAAGTAATTATTACGATTTCACAACGGAATTTTCTAGGACGGTAATCGAAAATGCAATGTCCTTGGGAAAGCATAAAAGTTAAGTTTTGCCATTGATATCGCGACGAGAAAAATTTTCATTATGTTATTTTTATTCCGTGACTATAAAATTGTAGGACAAGCTGATACGACAGTGTAAAAAAAATGCACGTCTGCGATCACAAAGCCTTTTGCTTGTTCCTAAGTTCGCGATGATGCTTAATAACTGCCACAGGGCAAAATAAAATTAAAGTTGAATGTATCAAGAGTGTACACAAGGAGAAAGTTTTATTTTATCAGAGCAATATTCTACAAACCCGCCTTGACCTAGACTTACTGATATAATTCAGACAGAGATTAGGTGCTTTTATAGGAAAACTATTCTTACCAGGAGTTACATAATGAACATTATAATATTGACGGAAATGTGAAATGTTAAACCAAAACAAATAGCAAAACAAACTTCTGAAATATTTTAAAAATACGTAGAAAGCTCGAATGCTCCATCTAAAAGCACACTGATCTTAAAAAGATGCAGCTCGAGAACAAAACCTTTTTAAAAATCCTGTTAAAGGCCTAAGCAAAGTTGTCCTAGTGCATGCCATGAGGCATATGGGGGGAGTAGTTGTACAGTTCCTCTAATTCTGATCCTCGCCACTAAGTGTGGTGTCAGTTTCACGCACCGATTCCTTTACCACAGGAAGCCTCCCTGTTAACCCCTGGCTCAGAGGCTGTTTGGTGAAAGCTTTGAAGAAAAGAAAAGTTGCCTTCCCGTACCGGCAATCCAACCTCCATTCCTGTCATCCAGCCCTTAGCCTAGTTACTATACTGACTGAGCTATCCTCACTTCTTTGGTAATCCCATCAAAATGTTTTAAACTGAAAGATAATTATACAAAAAACTTAATTAATAAATTTTTGAAAACTAAAACTTATGTAAAATATTTATTACCTCATAAAGGGGCGTAACCGGTTGAGGCACTGCGCTAAAAGTCGGAAGGTCGCGGGTTCGATTCCCGATGGCGTCATTTAAATTTTTCATTGAAATAATCCTTCCATCTGCACTATGGCCCTGGGGTTGACTCAGTCTCTAACAGAAATGAGTAAAGGCGGCCGGTGTATAGGGCTGACCTAACCACCTTCACGTGCCAACTGTCTTGAAATATGGGAGCCTAAACCTCCTAGAACCCTCAGGGCTTTTTACCTCATAAGATTACAACCCTAGAAGACACTACCATTTTAGAAACAACCGCCCACAACATCTCAAATCTCACACATTATTTATTTGTAGTTTTTTTAAAGGCGCTATATCTTACTAAGAAGGTAGTGAGTAATGGATTTAGATAGACTGAGAAATGAAGTGGTCGTGCCTTAATTTAAGGCACTAAATTGTCAATATATGCATGAACTGAAGAAAATCACGAAGATGTACAGTCGGCGTGGCAGCCAACATTCGAAACGCAAACCTCCAGAATACAATTCCGAAGCGTTGCTGTTCGTCTGGTAGAACAGAACAGAGCTGTAACGGGGGTCCAGTAGTGGGGCAATGGCTCCTGGCGCAGCAGCATACATTTACGAAAGCAAAATTCAATATAGGAACTCAAAATCTTCACTGTCACGTACCTTCATTATCAATGTACGTGCAACTAACGTGCAATATGAAAAACGTAATACAAAAGTTTAAGAATTTTTCAATTTAATTTTGACTTGGGGGGGAAGGAGGCAGTTCCGTAACTTGCATCTGTCCCCGAAGACTTTAATTATGGTGCTGGATACATATATCTGTTACAAACACACGTCATGTTTATTTTCAAAATTTTAGGTATAGCCGGATTTGTATACAATCGATCCATTGCTGCATGCACAGGAATCTCATTTGAGCGCTGTAATGTCCTATAAAGTACTGCGCTGATGGAGGGTTTGGGAACCGGGGACGGACAGATGACGGCAGCTGAAATGTTGGATAATGGCCGAGAATGATGACTACGCCACAAACTACAGTGCTTCAGGCCACAGTTAATTCACATGTGTTACGTGCCAATGGACAGTGCCACAGCGGACAGTTCTAGGAAAGTCCTTCCTTTTGTAACTATTGATAGCGCTATATTAAGGACATGGAAATTAGGACAAAGGATGAAGGAGCTAAAGGAGCTTGAGGCTTACCACTTTGTACCCACTCTTGTATTACCATTCACCCCGCCTCCTCTCCAAAGTCCAAAGTGCCTCGCTCTAAGGGAGGTTATCAATAACAGTATTCCTGTGAACAGGCAGGCTAGACAGCTGAAGGGAAGTAAAGGGAAATACGATGGAAAGGAAAACGAAGCAGCTTGAGAAAGTTGTAGAGGGAAGGCCAAAGTATGAGACTAGTTTTCGCAGCCTCAGTGTAAAGCACACTTTTCTTATATCGATATTACTTGGCCTTTCAACGTTCTGCTGATATCCACTGACCGTTCTTGCTTGCAGATTAATAGCATCTGTCCATTTGCTTGTTTAAGAATCTTTTTCGTATGAATATGTTGTGTAACATTGAATCATAAACAACCGAAAAATTATTTAAGTTGCGATGGATTTAGAAGGAGTGTTTGTTTCCTAGTGTATCTGAGGTCTTGTCTTAGCAGAACAGGTAAAGATACTAATCACGTATCTGATATTCTTTATATAACGGCAGTCATATACTTAGAACGGATTGTGTAGAAATGATTGTGACACTACAGCATATGTAGAGAGTGCGCGGTAGTAGGGTATTGTGTGCTATCGAATCTTCGTTTATTTCATAATGCTTTTTTGACTGCATACGTTACATAGCGTCAATAAAGACTGTGATTAGTAAGGAAGGATTCAGAGGGGTTATGAAGGCAGGCAATCGTCGACTAGTCCAAAGTTGGTCTACTATTCGGAATTTGTGTGGGAAGACTGGAAATAAATCATGAGAATCCTTAAGCAGGCGAGCAGAAAGCCATGCCAAAGTTCAACCCAGAATTTTTCGAAATAAAAAACACAGCGCTACCTCTGGTGCAATAACAGAATGTACTCTGAAGGTGTGATGTAAATATAATATATATTATGTCCGAAAGGAATGACTCAGACTTACCGTTTCTGTTGAAGAGCTTCACACAACACTTTTCTTTTACTTCTACGATAATCGGAGTAATGATTTACGTAATTTAAGTTCAAAACTTGCTCCCACATTTTTTGTTGCCGGTATGGCTCCTGTTACGTCATAAAACTCGTACTGACTCTTGTGTTTGGCCTTGTAAATAACATATTATAGTTTAAAAAATCTAGAATTGGAGATGTTTATGAAACAAGACTGACTTGTCTACTACCGTACTCTCTCTACCCTTTTCACTGATTAGTATAAGGATTTTTACGACCGGTTGTAGGAGTCCGCCAGTCTAAGACGAATTCTTAATCACGTTATCGAATTTCTTGTAGTGGATTTCATTATTAGTCGCTAGCAGGCTAAGAAAGGTCTTTCACAAGCACAGTAAAAACACTCAGAATTTTTAAAAAAAACTCTTCTTACTGGTATTTATTGGCTATCGTCACGCTTGTCGAAATTCGAAGAAAAATTAATCTGTATGAAAATAAACGTACTAGGGAGATAGGGAGTAGCTCAAATAATATAATTTGTTTTTCATTCTTACATTCTAGTTTTAAGTATTACATTAATTTAGCTGCGAATAATTCAGTCTTTACGTGTCATATGATAGGCTTTAAATATTTAAGAACAATAATAATTATAAGCCGGTCCCAGTAGCCGCGCGGTCTAAGGCGTAGGTCTGCGGCCGCTCGCCTGCTGAGATCGTGGGTTCGAATCCCACCGGGGGACATGGATGTTTGTCTGTTGTGAGTGTTGTGTGTGTGTTGTCAGATAGAGGTCTCTGCGACGGGCTGATCACTCGTCCAGAGAAGTCCTACCGACTGTGATGCAGCTTTGTTTGTGATCAAGAAACCTCAAGAATGAGGAGGCCATGGCCCGCGTTGGGCCGCAGCGCCACAGGAAAAAATAAAATAAAAAATAAAAATGATAATAATAATAATAATAATAGTAATAATAATGAAGACGGTAACCATGGTTACAATAATAGATATTATAAAAATAATAATAATAAAAATAGCAACAGTATAGATCCTTTACGAAGATATTATTAATATATGTTTAATCTCGCATACAACTACTCATTCACACAATAAATACTTGCAGATATGAATTTTTCATGTTCATTGCCGCGCTTAAAAAAGTAGCAACTGGACTCTGTTTTGAACCTGTGCGATCCAATTGATATTATCATATTCTACTGTTTTCATATAATACCAAATTGTCCTCCCTTAAAAGCCTGCGTTCCGAAAGTGGTCTATTCATTTCAGGATTCTCTATGGCGGGGAATTTCTTAAATGGCAGAGCTTCTATTAGTTTCTTAAGAAGCGTGTTCCAAGGAGTTACAACAACAAGGACGACAAGAACAACTACTGCTATTACTCCCAACACCAGCACACCACCATCCCACAAGCACCACCACCACCACCATGATCATCATCGTCGACAACAGCAGCTGCTGAACTTGGGTTGGTGTGGATGTGTCAACATGCACAGACAACTTTTAACAGCATATTATTGCACGTTTAACGTTTTAACGCCTACCGGTCACGTGATGCACCAACAGGTTTAACATTCAACAACTGTACGTTCTGCCCACACTGTATTTATTTGTTTTGTATTTATCTGAGAACAAACAGCGACTTGTGCCACTTACAGTATAAACTGATTGGTTTTTATAACCGAAATTAAAAGTGTTTACTGCGCGGTACGGACTGGGTCTTTAAATAAAGTAGTGTGCGCTTCGTCTTTAGAGGGTTAAATCTAAGAGCGCACAGGCATCTGTCAGCGCACTAGGTGGCTGTCACACAATGAACAAGGCAATTAATGTGTATGTGCGAAGTGCTATTCCTTTTTAAAATTTCCCTATGCAAACAGCCAGCTTCTGGGAAATAATTAAAAATATCGAGCCTCCTTCTCTGAGTTTCAAAGCAGGGAGGTAAATAGAAGCGGAAGGAGCACTTGAAGCACACAGTTTCTCATTGTTCTGCGGTTTCACTGAAGAACAAGCGGATAACGACGAAAATCATGAAAAATCTGGTAAAGAAGCGAACAGTTTTGTTATCGGTCTGTGTATGTGTGTATTAGGGGGATGCACAGTTCGAATTTTCGCAAGATCACCGAGATATTCAGGCACAAAATTGAGTTGTTCTCGTCAGGCACTCCAAAAAAAAGTATAGTTAGCATCTTCATGTATGTCTTTTCCCACGCCGTTTTGCTCGCGGGCCCCATTTGGCTTCGAATAGTAACCACGAAGCCTCATATCCTTCATCACGTAAATATGGAGTCTCTGGATGATGGGTATCCAAGATTCAAAATTTATATCTGAGAACTGATTTTAGAGAGCTACTAATATATGACGGGGACCGCGGTAGCACAGTGGTTAAGATGCTGCGCTACAAATCGGAAGGTCGCTGGTTCGATTCCAGATAGTGTCATTGGAATTTTTCATTGACATAATCCTTCCGATCGCACTATGACCATGGGGTCGACTCAGCCTCTAACAGAAATGAGTACCAGGAGCATTTCCTGGGGGTAAAAACGGCCGGTGATTAAGGCCGACAACTTTACCATCATTCTGGGCCGCTGTCACGTAATCTGGGAACCTTAACTTCCTGGAACCCTCTGAGCACCCCGGACCTGTAATGGGACTGCTTTACCTTGTATTTTTACTACTACATAGCATTAGTATATGCAACAATGCGTTCGTAATTATACTTTAATTAAAATGACTGTCGCTCGCTTCGTGGTTACAGGAGGTTTCTTAATTACATGTTCTAAGGCTCATAAGAAATAAACTCATCGCCAATTAAAGAAGTTCCGCGATTATTTTTATCAAATCATTATTCCTTTAATTAACAACATTAAGTCCACTTTAAAGTAGCAATTACGGAAACGTATCCATGGATCCCCTGGCAGCACGCCTTGGAAACGAATGATCTAGATTCCTTCTATTCACTATTCTTATCACTACGTCACTCAGCTCTAGCTAACCACATCAGTTGTAACGTCGCCACTAAATTGCATACGAGTAAATCAAACGAGTCAGCGAAAGAATGCACACAGTGGGAGATGGCTGCCTACTCTGCCAGCACAACTCAAGACCGTCAACAGGTCAATTAACAGTGACGGTGGAGGAAGTAAGCCAGCCTGTGGTAACTGGCAGTGGTGGTGGGGAGGGGGTGAAGAAACACTGACAGGATGAACGTGTTCCTTCTTTCATTGACCCAAGTACAGTTAAAATATCAGAGGTCCAGGGTTAAATGCAGACACGCTACTTTCGAACTAATATGCTACGCCTACTTATGCGTAATTCACCCCCAATTTATATAGCTATAGCACATTTAAACGCTCTTCAGGTGTTTTCGAAATAGCTCTTAGATCATTTAATGGTGGTATTCTAACTGCAGAATTTATGTGAATTCGGATAACAGGGAAAAACGATGATGAAGGATGTGTAAGAAATGCACGAGGAGGTCGTCATATCCTTCAGAATAAAGGTGGAAAAACTCAGAAATACACGAAGTAACGTAGTCAGGATGGTGGCTATGGTGCCCGAATTTCGCCACGCATTCTCCCAGAATAAGAGTACATCTGTACTTAGATGCTTGGAGGCGTGGTCTTTGTCGTGCAAGTAGGGCCCAGTGCAGACCTTAAAATTCCTCCCCCCCCCCACCCCAACCACAACAACTTCAAAGTTAAAGCTGAAATGTCGAAAGAGGCCGGTGACAGAATAAAACAGGAAACAGGACTCGTACAGCTACAGAAGGGCGTCGATCGGAAAGCGGTAAGCACTGGGTGAAGTGAGAACTTGTTCCCGTCCATTCCGCAAGCTCACCTCGATAAAGTAGTTGGCCTGCGATCTGTCGTGTCCCCTGCGACACTTGGCCATGTCTGTTACCGTTTCAAAGGCCGCAGTAAGGCACGCTGCCTAAGGCATGTTTCATGCAATGCTACATTCACAGAGGTCCCAAGAGTTATTATTTTGAAAAGCTTCGAAACTCTAAATATTGTTTGTAAACAACTGCAGTGTATTTTAGCTAATTTTCATCTGAAAGAAGTGACAAAGTTTTCTGTAGCAGTGCCCAGACATTTGTTCGCTGGGCTCTCACCGTGAAGGCCCGAGTTCAATCCCAGTCTAATTCATGTGGGATTTTTGGTGGACAAATTAACACTGGATCAAGTTTTCTGCTAGTACTTCGGCTTTTCTCTGCCAGAAGCATTCCACCATTTACCCTATAGCCATTCACTCGTCTATCACCAACATTATATATTCTAAATAATTAGAAACATTCTTAAACAACGGAGTAAAGATGTATATAATATTATACCTATATATTTGCACCTCACTTCTTTCGAGAAACTAAGAACTAATGACGGTTTTGAATCCCACCAACTTAAAATTTTGCGGACAAAATTAATGACTCAGGACTTGTTAGAAGCAGTGAACCCAGTCCTCACTCCGTCTCGACTTTCCAATCGTTAGTTTTAAGAAACTGTGTGTTAGTTGCTTCTTTCGTCCGACCTACATAGCTGTAATCTATTTAAATACTTACTTTAATAACAGTAATGGAAGGATATACAGATTGATTACCTGATATTACATACAGAATTTCAGACTCAAAACGTGCTGAAAAACTTAAGATTTGCGTTAAAGTAGCTGTGGTTCCTTTCGTAAAATTTGCTTACACATTATCCATATTCACATTATCCATATTCACATTATCCATATTCACATTATCCATATTCACATTATCCATATTCACATTTCCATTCACTTTTAATCTACAACCAATGAGTCGTCCACTCAACTTATTCAGCTTTATATTCAAGATTCTAAAATATTTTTAATGCTTCCTTCTTAGATATTAATCACCTTACTCTTCTCCTTTGAAGGTCGTGGGTTCGATTCCCGATGGTGTCATTTGAACTTTTCATTGACTTAATCCTTCCGGCCGCACTATGGCTCTGGGGTCGACTCAGCATCTAACAGAAATGAGTACCAGTAGTATTTCCTGGGGGGTAAAGGCGGCTGGTGCGTAAGGCTGACAACCTTAGCACCTTCATGTGTCGATTGTCTTGAAATCTGGGAGCCCCAAACTCCTGGAACCCTCAGGGCCTGTCCAGGCCTGTAATGTGGTTGTTGTAAGTTTACCTTTATTCGTCAGACAACTTTGCAGCACACAAACCCATAACCAGCATACAGGTGGGTCAGCACCACTGTCCTGTACCACCGACATCCATAAATCACACTGCAGAACAATAAACCGCCACAGGTGTATTACCACAAGAAAGAGACCTACGACAAATGGGTATTCTCTTTGTGGGAGTAATATGGATGTCGGATACCACCAGATAATACAGTCACATAACCGAATCTTACGCACGTTCTAGATTAATTTTCTGGCATATATTTGTCAATTTTTTTTGCGAGCAAATATGTGATTATATTTCACAAAAATAATTTATTCTCGTGTATTAAAAATGCTTTAATTTATTTACACTGCAGACGTCGAAGGAAATTTAGAGACAATAACGTCCAAAAATAAATTATAAATGATAAACCCGGTTGATGTTTTAATCAACTGTAATCTTTCAATCCACGGCTTGTTTCAGCCGATTTTATTGGTTATGAATGTGATGTGATTTGCACTGCCGCCAGTAGCGATAGTGATGAACGATCACGCGGATATTTCTGGCGAAGTAAAAAGTCTGGATGTGTGGGTTTTTGCCAAAGTAAATTGTATTAAAAGCTTTGGTTTTGTTGTGATAAATATCAGTTCAGGGGTGTTAGTCCGATTAATTTTTAGGGCACGTTATTACGTTCTTCTCATATAAGAAGGGACTAAGATTACAGACGACGAGTAAGTAAGGGAAAAACGTTCTGAGTACAGTAGCCTGGCGTTCAAGTGAGAAAAGAGAGAGAAAGTAGATATTAAGTAATTTGGCCGAGAAGCGAACCCGGTACCTTCTGGCTACAAAAGCCAGATAACTGTCGCTACAGAAAGTTGCAATGTGTCTCTGGAAATTGGATTCATTTATAGAGGACCTACATAATATAGGGGTTTCAGTCTTCAGGGATGTTGTAGTTTTCATTACAGCCCTAATTGCGGGGTGTCAGAAATAAGAAATTTTTACATTAATTAGCGATGTCACAATTATAGGTCATGTTTACATAATAGGAGTTGAAATTACTCTGGAGGAAACACGTTATCGATCCGATGTTGAACCACATGTCATATGATATACCGCTGGTGTAATCTGCTCACTATGCAGTATTTTCCTCTCAGTTCAAACGGTATTGCTTTTAGACTTCACACAATTAAAAGGTCGCTTTTTTTCAGGTGAATATTTTGTCTTACTTCAATGACAGGGGAAACCTTGCTACATAAGGCTAAATATATTGAGAAAGGTCTTTGTCGACTGTGTCTTATGATGAAAAAGCAGTCTCAGGTGATTCAGTAATCACCCAAAACCTGCACTCCGTGATAAAAACACTTACGACGCACATCAACTGCTACATGTTTCGGGTGCCATCGTCAGGGAGCTACTATAACGGTCGTGTAGAGGCCAAAATGCCAACATATCTTCCGCTCCTCCCGATAGGAATGATTAAAATCTTCAAATGCAGAAATACATAAAATTGATAAAACTGATAAATTACAGCTTTATGATTTTAATATGTAACATCAGAATTACGTAATTTATCAATTTTTTTGTATTTTAGCATTTGAAGATTTTAATCGTTCTTATAAGGAGTAGAGGAACATATATTGGCATGTTGGCCTATACATCTTCGTTACAGTTAGTCCCTGAGGATAGCACCTCGGTGCCGAAACATCCAGCAGTTGATGTGCGTCATAAGGGGTGCGTCACAGAGTGCATCTGTCGGATGACGTATTGACTGCACGACATGCACGGTACGAACAATATACAACATGCCATGTAAGTACAGTTACATTATCCATATTTTTAAGTATATATTGTTTATAAACATAGGTTTTCAAAGGTACATTTAGTCAATATATAATTAAGTCATGCATACAATTTGCTGCAATTTTTTTCACAGTCAAAATTCATAAACATGCTAAAAATGTTTATCTCAGTAACTAACCAACTTGATGCACAAATTATTTGTTTTACAATAAGTTTATGTCATGCCTCTACATGTTTCGAGCACATGTGCTCATCATCATGAGGTCAAAATTGCATTAACCCGGCTCTGGTATCATTACACCTATAGGCGGCCGTCTCGTGCACAAGACGACCACCTGTAGGTGTGATGATACCAGAGGCTGTGTAATGCAATACTGACCTCCTGATGATGAGCACATATGCTCGAAACATGTAGAGGCATGAAATAAACTTATTGTAAAAAAAAAATTGTGCATCATATTGGTTAATTACTGAGATAAATATACTGAGATGCACGGTCAGCAGAACGTCAAAATTTGTTCTAAAAATGATAAAGTTCCGAATGCATTTAGAGAACTAGCAAGGAAGTTTTTAGATTACTTATAAGCCTAAACCAAATGTCGTGGGTAAAAATTAAGAAACTGAGGGACATATTTTTAAACGTTGCAAAATGTTCACAATGTAAAAAATTAAGCACTATTTGTTTATCTTTCCTAGCAATGCGAAAATCATATTTAGCAGTCATTGGCCAATAAATTATGAAACTTATAATGTTGGAGCTCTTAATCTATAGCGGATTAACATTTCATTACAACCACTTCAAGATACCGAGTTGAAATAAGAAGTGTGTAAATGCGATATGCTTTTGCAGAGAACAATTTCGTAGAATGCTTTGGGGATTAATTATGGAATGAAGCTCAAAATACGTTCCTTCCCGTTAAAAAGAGAGAAGAGTCTTTAAAGCTAAAGGGAAAGAAAATGGTTCGGAAATAAAAAAGGAGAAAAGGCAGAACTGCCGAATTACTCTAAGTAAAAGGAGTATACAGCACAGAGAAAGGAACAATGAAGAGAATGGAAACTTTGAAACATGGAACCTATCTCTGTCTGGTGATTAATGGGAAAGTAGAGATGTTTTCGCCAACATCAGAGCTGGTGTGAAATTTCTCGGCACGGAAGGTCACACCCAAGGCTGAAGAATGTTAATGGTGTAAACAAGACAAAGTGTTCCAGAAATGTTATTTTATCATTCACACTGACTGTACTCAGACTGTGCATATTGAACTATTGCTGCACACAACAGTTAATTCCGATATATGAGGTTATCGCAGCAGTAAAAATGAAGCTTGCGGTCTTACGATGTGTAACGTGATCCTGTTTGGTAAGTGTGTGCCGACGTTGCTAAGGAATCTGCTGTCACAAATATGTGTCTAGTTATTATCTTTTTAACATTCATATGTCCGTGCATCGTTAATATATTCTCAGAGTACAACCAACAAGATACTACGTTTCTCAATTTATTTATTTCTGTAAGACGCTCTACATGTTTCAGACGGTTTTTCCCTCCATCATCAGGAGCTCAAAACCGCACATACAGCGTCAGGTATTTGTCAGACCAATACTGCCACCTGCTGCTAGCCTGCAGGTGGCAGTCTGAAATATGTAGAACGTCTTAGAGAAATAAATAAATTAAGAAGCGTCGTATCTTGTTGGTTGTGCTATGAAAATATGTGTCTAGTTATGTTCATAATTAACGTGTATTTTAAAATGAAATATTTACTTTATTTCCATTGCGAAACTTCTGAAAAGCCGAGTACAAAATTTGTAACAAGATTGAAGAATTAATGAAATTTCGATAATCTAATTCGTCAACTTTATATTCTTCATACAACATTCATAATTTATATAAGCCTACGCCTTGATTCAAATCCAAGCCAGCTGAAAAAAGGTCTGTAACTACTTTGCCAACTGCATATATATTCATAAGTGCAATTCCATTTATAGTACGGCAAAACTAAACAGTTTGCGTGGTATTAAAAACAGAACTATCTTAGCTCTTCCCGGTTGTTGTATTTGAGACTTGTTGGTTTTCAAAATTTTCCAGTGAGATATTACCAGTCTCTTGACAGGAAAGTCCACCTCCAGACAGTTTGGTTATAAGCAGGCATTATCCCCAGTTGCAAAGAAAGCTCAAAATCACAGAAACAAATGGACACAATGTGCTCGGCGAATGGACAGAGACAGACTGCCATATTTAATTATGAAATATTTGCCATGTGGGAAGCGAAGCCAAGGACGACCACTCAAAAGACATCTCCACTATTAATGGGACCGGAAAAAGGTCACGAGACCTAAAACCCTCCAAGCTAGATGATGATGATCATAGAAAATAGTAGTTATGTCTGAAAAGAGTGACTGCTAGGCAGCATTCCTCTGCACCCCCCTGGCGCCAAGGTCGTCTATACATACACCCGTCTAGGCATTTATGTTAGTGATGACAAAGTCATTTTTATTCTTCGTGGTATTCATTTCCTTTGTGAAAGCGTTTCCTTATAGAAATAACAAAAAGCTTCCTCTGGTCAAACTGTCAACCGTGTACAATGGGCGTGAATAGCGCGTATTTTCATGAGTATTTTCAGTAAGAAACAAATACGTTGCGGTATGTCTTCAAGGCGTAACCCTACTCATACGTCCGCTCTGTTATTGTTCGTGTAAGTTGCATCCATATCCTACCAACAGGTATAGAATCGACCATGTTCAATTACGCGGTTTGGCTGTGAACAATTTTTTCGTCCTCATTACGTACCTCACATGAACACAATCTATCCTAGTTGCTGTTTTATATTACAAATTCTTTCTTCAGCCTCAAATCTTACTTCGTAGAAAACGCAGACTGAATTCATTACAAAGACCAATCACATAAATGTAAATAGGTCTTCATGCAGAATGTCTGTGGTTTTCGCCCATTTTAATAAAAAAAACAGGAAGTATAAAAAATTTATTATAAATTAAAAATACAAAATTTCACGAAAATCCTTCAGGTGAGAGAAGCGTCGACCTGTGCGTAGAGACGGAGGGACGTATCATGAGGAATACTAATAGCTTTTCGCAAACGCCTAAAATGAAGCAAGAAAAGTGAGGAATGAAACATATAAAACACTTTGTTTTTGTACGGCGTAATATCAGGGCAGCAGTTGTGTATTAATACGCATCCAGTAACAGGCAGTCTAGGAATAGAACGTTCTAGCTACATACAAGCCCAAGAGCATAAGTTCTATAGCTATTCCGGCCTCAATTCACGAGTCATTCTTATAGACATACCTACAAACGCCTGGTAACAACGATTGCCGAAAGCCATATATCGTTAAGACGTAAATGAAGAAACACCTACGTTTTTGTCTGTAGAATTGCCCGAACCTTGACCGATAATAATCTTATTCTGAGCACTAGCATTGTCTGTTCTGTCTACCTGAGTTTCATGACCTTTAAGTTCATCGCCTATACAGTCGGTAAAAATGGGAATCTGTAGTACCTCTTAAGAGACAAGCTAATACAATAGTGGAAAATCTCCATGATTAAACGCGTAAACCACAGTCAGAGGAAGGAATCGTCAGATTTTTCTCTGAAATTTGAACAGCTATTATTGGAGTTATCATTTGATGACATTGCACACGTGCTTGTAACCTGTCTGAATTGGATGGAAAATCCTTGTGACGCTAATGGGATTTCAATATGCGGGTTTTTTTTTGCCTTCTGCTGAGAGCCATCACATTTCTTTCTTTGGAGTGGTACTGCTAGCTGCGTTCACTTAATTTTACCCATCATCGGCTTTCGAATATAAAAACTTGACCATTTAGCGATTATGTAACAGGCTTCCGCATTTCTCGTATTTCTTAATTCGCAAAGTTGTATATATATATATAGCAAATATGTAACAAGGAAGGGGGCCGATCCCGGTGGCCGTGCGGTCTAAGGCTGCTCTACTGTTGTGACCGCGGGTTCGAATCCCGCTGATGGCATGGATGTTCGTCTCTTACGTATGTTGTGCGTTGTGTAGGTAGCGTCCTCTGAGACCAGCTGATCACTCGTGCAGGGGAAATTTAGGGACCTCAACAACGAGGAGGCCCAGATCCGATTTGGGCTGAGGCGCCGCAAAGAACCCGGAAGGGGAAGAAATGGTGATGTCTCAAGATTGCAATAGTTAAAATTAACATACATCTCTGGAACGAAGTGTGGTCCATTTTGTCTAACAGCATGAAGCAGAGTTTTTTTTTTCAACTACCAGACGCTTTTATAATCAAGGGATTCTAAGTCATTTACAAAATCCGAAGTTCATTACCATTTTCACAAAGCCCAGCCCTTCCTCCTGTCCTGAACCAAAGAATCCGCCTAAAGCCGAGGTGTTCTGTAGAATTTAGTAACATATGACATGTAGACCTTTACGCGATTGTAAATAGTCCATTCTTATTTGAAAACGAGGTAAATGAAATACCACCCTCTGCCGACAGCAAATTCATTCAATTTGTAAGACTGCTGCTATTAATATTTTTATTTAGTTTGTTTTTCCTCTCTGTTAGGTAGCCTAAAGTATTTGCGAGGGAAATTTCTAATCCATTAAGTCTCACTATTAGCCTCCATTATTTCACTCCAGACCTCTATACATATGGAACTAAACGTAATGTAAGAGTGACACAGAGATTTATTCACAGCTTTGGTTTCTGCTGTAAGTGCGATCAATAGTGGTTAACTGTCATTAGTGTGACATAAAGTTTCAACGTTACTGCCTTGTAATGATCGTTTAGTTCAGCCTCTTCTTAGTCTCCAGATATCAATCCAGATCTGCCCCCATCCATCAGTCAAGTCGACACTGACAGATCCAGCGTTGAGCTAAATCCCCAGACATTCTGCTTACGAGGCACCACGGGTCGTTAATTTCATCTCGCATGCCTACAAACACGTTTTTATATACAATTCAGATCAGCCCTTTGAGAGCAACATTCGTAATTCATTTAGCTTTAATCAAATGTCTTTTCAATGTAGTACAAACACTTATTAATAATGTTAGTTGACTCTCCATTCTTTACGTTATTAAATCTCAGTTCTCAAATTTAACTCTGTCCCGGTAGGAACATCTTAGTCGGTATAGCGACTCCCTACGGGCTGGACGATCCGGGGATCGAAACCCGGTGGCGGCGAGACTTTCCGCAGCTGTTCAGACCGGTTCTGAGGCCCACCCAGCCTCCTATACAACGGGTGCCAGGTCAGGTCTTTTCCGGGGGTAAAGCGGCCGGGGCGTGGCGTTGACCACCCACCCCATCTAGCGCTGAGGTTAAAGAAAGAGTAGAGGTATAACTCTACTCCTCCTCTGGGTCTTCGTGGCCTGTTCTAGGGGGAACGTTACCTTTTACCTTACTTAGCCGGTAGGAAAACACAATTTGCATCATCCTTTGTGTTCCTGAAAGTTCTTCAAAACTTCTGAAACGTTTATCTAAACCAGTTCAAACGTTACTACGAACGTTTAGAAAACACTGTTTTGTTTCGTATAAAAGGGGTATAAACTGTTCCGATCTGCGTAGCACAAAGTGCTGTATAAACTGACTCGGAATAGAAATAGAGGAAAACTGCAATAAAGGAGGTCACAAACTTCTATTGTTATTTCTTTCCATACAGTTCATAGTTATAACTATCTAATATTTAATGTAACGTTGAGAATTTTTTTGGAGTTGATATTAAATAAGAAACAAAACACGTTTCATAAAATGTTACCAAATATAAGACAATCACCAGTCCACGTCATCATTTCCCATTTATTAACGCATTCACAGAAGCCCGCCACTGGACCACAACCTGAACCGACTTAACCCCACAAAACACTTATTTGGGGTTTTCTCATGCACTAAAAATGGAGACAGGTACTCCCTTCTGTTTAATTTTGTCGGACGGAATGGTGTGGACTGGATTAATCTGGCTTAGGATAAGGACAAATGGCGACCTCTTGTAAACACGGCAATTGAACCATCGGGTTTTATATAATTCTGGAAATATCTCGACAAGTTGCGAATCTACTAGCTTCTCAAGGGCTCTGATGCATGGGAGTCATATCAAGTTTCATTAACCGTCAAGATCTTCCGATTTGCGTAGAAGTAAATGTACATCTAAATCATAGATAATTTACGACCGGTTAACACACGGTTTAAACTCTAACCGACAGTGGTGCATAGCATAGTGGAAGGCGATAATCAGGAAGGGGTGAACGCTGCAGGGTGGCCGTGTGGGCGCACGTTCTAGAGGGACAGAGCACTGGAAGCAATGAGTATAGATCAGGACCACGTCCGAACATGATTGGTGATTTATTGATTACATCCATTCAGGCAAGCGTGCAGTGTGCCACCCTTCGTTCCTCACAATTACAGCCCCTCCGGACCACGGAAGACCATATGGTTTGAATCCCGTGACATGCTGGATGTTTTGTTATAGGTCTTTCTAAAAATTTGACCAGAACCAAACAAAGCGTCGCCACAGACTTGTGTGCATGAAAATTGACACACATAGTATTCTGCATGCAAGCTTCGGGGGTTCACGGCGTGAGCTTGTGCACGTATGTTTGCCTGTTGTCATTATAATGTCACGTATTGTAACTCTCGAAGCTAAAAAGCGGTAAGGTTTTGCAGAAAATTAAATTGAGTTTTCCGTGCTTCGGCTGACGTAATTACTCAGCTCTTCCAGAGGTATCAGAACATTCCTCAGGACACAACTTTCAATAATAAATCCCTTACAATTATCATAAAAATAACGATACATAAATTTAAGCCATATAATTTATTTAATTAGTAAACCAACTGTTGCACATACATAAAAATTCCACATTAAAACGTTAAAACTGCTCCGACATGTTTCGATCCTAAGATCATCATCAGGGAGCTACAATTTCCTCGCTAAAGTCACTTTTCAAATTAGTCACTGATTAATTTCGTTGTATAAACAAGGTGTTGTGGCAGCATGTCTGTAATGTAAGTTATACTGATTAACCTTTTGGCGCCGGAATTATTTATTTAATTTTAGCACACCCTGTATATAAAATGTGAATAATACAGGAACTAAATATGTTAGAATTATGAAACAAACTGCATTTTGAAGAGAAGAAAACTGAGAGTATATACCATGTTTAAAATATTCAGTACCTATATTTGTTGAATAAATATATAAAATGCAACTTTAGAGGTTAGCGGTGCGGTACGTCAACTAGAGTTGACATTAGACGTCAAAAGGTTAAGTATATTGTCAAAATAATAGTATAATAACAATATCAAAACGAATTAATATTAGCTGAATTTTGTGCACAAATAATTAGGCTTGTTGGACTGTTGTGTACAAAATTCAGCTAATATTAATTCGTTTTGATATTATTACTATATTATTATTTTGACAATATACTTAATCATTATAACTTACATTTCAGACATGCCGCCACAACACCCTGTTTATACAACGAAATTAATCAGTAAGTAATTTGAATAGTGACTTTAGCAAGGAAAGTGTAGCTCCTTGATGATGATCTTAGGATCGAAACATGTCGGAGCAATTTTAATGTTTTAATGTGGAATTTTTATGTATGTGCATCAGTTGGTATACTAATTAAATAATTCGACGATATGC
>Ga0123352_10005067_pt1 | contig 19699 bp, 15 predicted proteins | sample TergutLab28metaG_FD_89700 | JGI IMG/M metagenome (GOLD analysis project Ga0123352, IMG submission 89700) | Labiotermes labralis P1 segment gut microbial communities from Petit-Saut dam, French Guiana - Lab288 P1 | ecosystem: Host-associated > Arthropoda: Insects > Digestive system > Gut ... | reverse complement strand
GGAAAGGAGTGATGCCCATATGGAAAAGAAATTTATCAAAGAAAGAGTTATTGATGAATTAAACAGAATTGTTCTTCCTTCAGATGCAAGAGACCTTCTATGCCTAGAAAAAGGCACGAAAGTCAACATATTTGTCGAAGGCGAAAGAATTATCATCGAAAGAATTGGAGAACCATGCCCATCCTGCGGGCGCTAATACCAAAAGGCGACCACATATAGGTCGCCTTTTTTATGTTGTTAAGAAAAGTACGTAAAAACGGACAAGGACGAGCAATGCTCGCCCCTACCACCAACAAACCAACACCCATAACATCGGCATCAAAGACACGACAACGCCACGGTATAACGGTATCGTGGTAGGGGCGGGCATTGCCCGTCCCAGTCCGATATGCACCAACTTCAATACCAACCAAAATCCTAATGATGCGGATACTTAGCCATCAACTTAGCAACCCTATCAGCCGCCTCGCCCTTCTTACCATCATAATCCTTAATAGTAATAGCAATAATATCAGCAATCTCGTCCATATCCCCTTCATTCATCCCCAAGCTAGTAACAGCAGGCGTACCCAAACGTATACCACTAGTAGTAAACGGACTTTGCGGGTCAAAAGGAATGGTATTCTTATTACAAGTCATATAAATGCTATCCAACTGCTTTTCAGCAACCTTACCAGTAACATTCATATTACGCAAGTCAACCAAAACAATATGGTTGTCCGTGCCACCAGAAACAATATTAAACCCACGGTCTATAAGTCCCTTAGACAACGCCTGTGCATTAGCCAGCACCTTCACACAATAATCACGATAACTTCTATCCAAAGCTTCCTTAAAAGCCACAGCCTTAGCAGCAATAACGTGCATCAACGGCCCACCCTGCGACCCAGGGAAAACCGCCATATCAACAGCCTTTTGATGCTCCTCTTTACACATAATAATCCCACCACGTGGACCCCTCAAGGTCTTATGCGTAGTAGAAGTAACAAAATCAGCATAAGGCACAGGACTTTGATGCAAATCCGTAGCAACAAACCCAGCAATATGGGCAATGTCCGCCATCAAATAAGCCCCAACCTCTTTAGCAATTGCCCCAAACTTCTCAAAGTCAATGGCACGTGGATAAGCAGAAGCCCCCGCAACAATCATTTTAGGCTTATGCTTAATAGCCAACTCCCGCACCTCATCATAATCAATACGTGCATCTTCCTCACGCACCCCATAAGGCACAATGTTAAACCACTTCCCGCTCATATTTACAGGACTTCCGTGGGTCAAATGCCCACCATGCTGCAAATTCATCCCAAGCACCGTGTCACCTGGGTCAAGTGCCGCCAAAAACACAGCAATATTAGCAGACGCACCAGAATGTGGTTGCACATTAGCATGGTCAGCCTTAAACAGCTCCTTCAAGCGGTCAATCGCCAAATTCTCGACAATGTCAACCTTCTCGCAACCGCCATAATAACGCCTACCAGGATAACCCTCCGCATACTTATTTGTAAGCGGACTTCCCATAGCCGCCATAACCGCCTTAGAAACAAAATTCTCAGAAGCAATAAGCTCTACATTCTGCTTCTGGCGGTCAATTTCCTGTGTAATAGCATCTGCCACGGCTGGGTCAGCCTGCAAAATTTCCTTAAAATCGTACATCTGTGAAACCTCCGTAGTTAAAAAGTTTTTATCATAATTTAATTATAATACAGCAGCCAAACCATTGCAATAGCAAATTACATCTGTACCAGCGAAACCTTATCCCTGCCCGTCTGCTTGGAATGATATAAAGCCTTGTCAACAGCATCAATAAAATGGTTTATAACCGCATCCCCAACAGGAACAACAGAACCCACACCAATACTAATTGTTATGACTTCCCCATCCCCCAATATAGGTTCAAAGTCAAACCCTCTAACCCCAAGGCGAATTTCCTCTGCAAGCACCTCCGCACCTTTTGGGTCGGTTTCAGGCAATATAACAGCAAATTCCTCACCGCCCCACCTTGCAACAAAGTCATTACAACGCTTAGCCTTGTTTTTAATAATGCAAGCCACGGTCTTTAACACCTCGTCACCCTTCAAGTGACCATAATTGTCATTGCAACGCTTAAAAAAGTCTATATCCAAAAGCATCAACCCCAAAGGCATACCAAGCTTCAACGCCCTTTGCCATTCCTCATCCAAGGTCAAATTAAACTTTCTACGGTTTGCAACACCCGTCAAGGCATCCGTAACACTTAAATACTCAATCATCCTCATTTGGTTAATAATTTGCATATGGTTGCCCACCCGCAAACGCACCATCTCTGTGGTAAAGGGCTTGTTCATATAATCCACCGCCCCAAGACGCAGACCCTTAACCTCATCGGGAATACTATCAAGCCCCGACACAAAAATCACAGGTATGTCACGGGTTTCTGGCTCTTTTTTAAGTGCGGTAATCACCTCATAACCATTCATACCAGGCATAATAATGTCCAGAAGAATAATATCTGGTAAAAGCTCCCCAGCCACCTCCAAGGCATCAAAACCATCCCTCGCCACATAAACCGTATATTTGGGCGATAAAATTTGGGACAAGGCAGACACCATGGTTTTGTCATCATCCACAATTAAAACTGTGTTTTGTCGCTTCTGTGCTTCAGGGAATAAGTTTGTCACATCGTCGTCCACCCTTCTTTTAGTTGTTGTAATGTCGCTAAAGCGTCCTTAAAAGCAAAAGCGTCAATAAGCTCTACCAGTTCTTCCGAATCTGGTAGGGATTTTAATTTAGAAATCAAATTAACACTGCCAGCGTTGCGGGACTTTAGAAGTACCTCCAACTCCCCAATAAGCTCCTTAATTTCTTCTGGGCTTAGCGGCATGGCTTGTCCATCCACATCAGTACGGGACACTTCCTCCTCGTAAACGGGTTCAAGCTCCTCCAAAACCGCATCAAGCTCCATTTGCAACTTACGCATGGTTGCCGACGAAACCTCTTTCACATTCTGCCCACTTCTGGCATCCGCACGCAAAGAGCTTTCCAATTCCACCGCAACCTGTTGCAAATGGGTTTTCCCCAAAATGCCAGCAGAACTTTTAAGGGTATGTGCCAACCTATAAGCCAGTGTGGTGTCCCCATTCCTCAATGCCTCCTCCAGCTTATCATAAAAGTCTTTGTTATCCTTCACAAAACTAACGGTAAGACCCTTAACAAGGCGTGCATCCTCGTCCTGCTCCGCATTTGAAGCCAAAACCCCATCTTGCAATAGACATTCAATATCTTCTTTTCGGTCATCAATAGGTGTAAAATGTTTGTGCAACATACTCCACAGCTCCTGCGTTGTAAAGGGTTTACCCAAATGCCCAACCATCCCCGCTTCTTCGTAAGATTCCACATTTTCAGACATCACATTGGCTGTCAAAGCCACAATTGGGGTTTCATATCCACTTGCTATAATTCGCCTAGTTGCCTCTATGCCATCCATGACAGGCATATGAATGTCCATCAAAATCAAATCAAACGGATTTTCGTGGGCAATGGCATTGTTTAGAACCATCTCCACACCCTCTTGCCCATTGCGGGCAATGGTACAAGCAAGCCCCACCCTTTGCAAATGGTCAGAAATAAGCATTTGGTTCATCTCATTATCCTCACAAACCAAAACATGTCCAACAAAATAAGGTTTTTTACTAGTCATCGGCATAACCTGTTCTTCAACATCCGCCCCATCCACCGTTTGAAGTGTAATAGCAAAACTAATAGAAGTCCCCTCCCCCACTTCAGAGCGGATATTAAGACCACTACCCATAATTTCCAAAATACCATTTACAATAGGCAAGCCCAAACCAACACCACCATGTTCTCTAGTAGCACTAGAATCCGCCTGCATAAAAGGCTCATAAACCCTGTCAATCTGCTCCTGCGTCATACCAATTCCCGTATCAGAAATTTCGATATACATGGTCACACTGCCCTCATGCTCTGCAAGCAAAGAAGAAACAACCTTCACACTTCCCTGATGTGTAAACTTAACCGCATTGGAAATAATATTAACCAAAACCTGACGCAGGCGTACGGCATCCCCAAAAAGCAATTTACCCTCAGGCAAAGCCTCCACATAAACATAAAAATCCAAATTTTTCTCCAGCACCGTAGGAAGCACAAGGTTCTTACATTGGTTTGTCAACTGACCCAAATCAAAAGCAACTTCTTCAAGCACAATGTCACCAGACTCAATCTTAGACGCATCCAAAATATCATTAATAATCTGCAAAAGCCAATTGGCATTCTCGCTAATCTTCTGCAAATAATTGCGGGTTTTCGGAGACACATCCGCCTCCAAGGCAAGCTCAGAAAAACCCACAATACTATTCATAGGCGTGCGAATTTCATGGGACATATTCGCCAAAAACTCCGACTTAGCACGGGAAGCCTCCTCCAGCCGTTTTTCACCTTCCCTACGCTCCGTAATATCCCTAGCAAGCCCCAAAAGACCATAAACTTCCCCATTGTGTATCATCGGGGTTTTAATGGTCTCAAAAATCCTATTCCCATCCTTACCAGGCACAACCTCGTCCAAACGCACGGTTTTCCTCTCGGAAAGAACCTTTAAGTCAGCATCATTCCAAACCTCTGACATATCATTTCCAACACCAATTTCAACGTCATTTTTACCAACAACATTATCCAACTCAAACAATTCAAGAAAACTTTTGTTGGCACGGGTGTATCTCAAATTCAAATCCTTACAAAAAAGAACATCAGAAAGAGAATCTACAATAGCATTAATCGTAGCCGTTTCCCTCCACAACTTTTCTTCATACTCATCCGCCATTTCCCGCAACCGCACAGCCTCTTTGCGACCCTTACGTGCCAAAACAATCAAAAGCGCCACAACAACACCAAGCAACAGCACCGCAACAAAAAACAACAACAAGCCAACACCGTCACCCACAATATAATCAATAAGCAACCTAAGACCGCTCATAAAATCCCCCACCAAACGCACTTTTCTTGCTTCCCCCATTTTACCACAAAACCTCCGACAAAATCAACCCCCAAAATAAACCGCCAAACCCCCACTAAAAATTTTCAAAAAACTCTTGACAACCATAAACAAACATGTTATACTAAAATTTCACGGGGGATTAGCGCAGTTGGGAGCGCGCTTGACTGGCAGTCAAGAGGTCACCGGTTCAAGTCCGGTATTCTCCATACACAATACACAATCGGTAGGGGCGAGCATTGCTCGTCCTTGTTCGTTTTTACGTACTCTCCCTAACAACATAAAAAGGCGACCATTGGTCGTCCTTTTTGTTATGGATAAGCACTTAGTCCGTCATGACGGGGGTCATTAAAAAAGCGACCACATAGGTCGCCCTTTGATATTAACGCCCGCAACTTGGGCATGGTTCTCCAATTCTTTCGATGATAATTCTGTCACCTTCGACAAATACGTTGACTTTCGTGCCTTTTTCTAGGCATAGAAGGTCTCTTGCATCTGAAGGAAGAACAATTCTGTTTAATTCATCAATAACTCTTTCTTTGATAAATTTCTTTTCCATATGGGCATCGCTCCTTTCCTATATCCTTGTTGTCGAAGAAGTGCTTGACAATAAGACCTAAGGTAGGATATAATATCCCCTAGGTCCTTTTTGGGTCTGTAGGTGGGTGCTTGCCTGTTTGTCCTGTGAAGATTTTGCAGGCAAGCACTTTTTACAGTACCCTATGTTGAAACATATCCAGTATACGACATAATTTTTGTGGTGTCAAGGGGTTTTTGTAAAAAATTTGCTTTTTATGTTGACATATGCTAGAATGGTGTGGCAAGTTTTGACAAAAAAGTGAGAGGTAGCTGAAAAATGAGGATTTTAGTCATAGACGGAATGGGCGGCGGCATCGGCAAGGCAATTGTGGAAAAGGTTAAATCCCATTTGGACTTCGCAGAGGTTACGGCAGTCGGCACAAACGCCATCGCCACAACAGCCATGTTAAAAGCAGGTGCAGACTTTGGTGCAACTGGCGAAAACGCCGTCATATACAACACAACAAAAGCCGACTACATCATCGGTGTGCTGGGCATAGCCTTCGCCAACTCCATGTTTGGCGAAATAAGCCCCAAAATGGCAGAAGCCATATCCTGTAGCCCTGCCCACAAAATCCTAATACCCATAGACAGGTGCAGTGTAACAGTAACAGGTGTTTCCTCTGCCCCCCTGCAAGAACATATAAATAATGCAGTAGAAAAAATTCTTGACATATCTAAAAATACATGATAAACTTAACCTAACAGCCACATGAAGTGGCATAACAATACCACGAAGGTATTCAGCCTTTTTTGTGGTATTTTTTGTTTTTGGAGGTGACTTGGTGTCAAATATCAAGCGTATGGCTGTAACCGCCATGCTAATCGGAGCAGGGATAGTGCTACCCATGCTTTTCCACATCATCCCCGCTGGGCTTGGCGGTCGCACACTGCTACCTATGCACATCCCTGTACTGCTGGCTGGACTAATAGCGGGACCCTTCTACGGCTTTTTCGCTGGGCTTATAACGCCCCTTCTAAGTAGCATGACCACAGGAATGCCCGCCGCAGGTCCTGTCCTATACAGGATGATGGCGGAACTTTCCGTATACGGTGCAGTCGCTGGGATTGCAATGCACTTCATACGCACAAAACGCACAACCCTAGACCTATACATAAGTCTAATAACAGCAATGATTTTGGGTCGCATAGTGGCTGGCATAGTCGGGGCTTTCATGCTTTTTGGCGGTGAAACTTTCGCCCTAGGGCTTTGGGTGGCTGGTTATTTCACCACATCCCTGCCAGGGATTGTGCTACAACTTATCCTAATCCCCATCATTGTAATTACTCTGGAACGAGCTAAACTCATCCCACTACGCTACCCAAAACCAAAAACGGAGGGTTCTAAATGATTGAAAAGTACTTGAAAGAACAAAAACACCTGCACCCATCCATGAAACCCCAAGATGCTGTCAAACTATGCTTTCAAGCAGCTTTCGGAGCAGAACACCTCCTAGGAGATATGGAAAAAGTCAAAAATTATTTTGACACCGAATTTGCTGGCGTACAAGAAACAGACGGCTTGCTGGCAGAGTTCATCGCCGATGATGTATGCCGTATAAACCTAGCCGTTTGGAAGAAAAGAGGACTTCCCAGCAAGGAGTTATTCGACCTTTTTGTTGCATCAGCCAGCCAAAAACGTGAAAATGGCAAGGAAACCTTTTGGAAGTACATGTCAGAAGCCGAAAAACTACCTTGGGCTGATAACGAATGGCAAAACTTTGTAGAAGAATACAAAAAAGGCGGCATAAGAGCCGTCCACCACAGCCAAACCTACAGGGAACAAGAACGCCCAGCCTACCGCATAATCTCTGGACATCAACACGTAGAAAAATTCAAACGGTAGGGGCGAGCATTGCTCGTCCCATGCCTGCTGGCACTAGTGGCTTGGTTCGGACGATATTGCCAATCGAGCTGGGACGGGCAATGCCCGCCCCTACCAAGTTGAGTAAAATCACACACAATCATATTAAAATAAGGAGTGTTAAAAATGACAAAAAAGTTTAACAAGACTTTAAGTGTATTTCTAGTAATATGCTTTCTGGTAGCAATATTACCCATAACCACCATAGCATCAAACGAATACGACGGCAAAACCGTGATACTTTTTACAGGAAACATCAGAGGTGATATATCCGTACTACCTCAAATCGCAGCCATTAGGGCAGATTTTGAAGCAAGAGGTGCAGATGTAATCCTTGTTGACACTGGCAACTTCCTACAAGGCACAGAATATTCCTCCTTTAACAACGGAAGCACCATGATAACCCTAATGATTGCCACAGGTTACGACGTGGTTGCCCTAGGCAAATACGACTTCGCCTTCGGCACAGGCACAATAGGCACAGCCTTCCACGGCGACGCAATAGACTTTGGTCCACTTGGCGAACTACTATCAGCAAACCCCGAAATAACTGCCATTTCCGCCAACATCAGCGGAGCAAACGAATTTTTTCACAGCTTTTCACCCGCTGTAGAAATAAGAACCCCAAGCGGTGTTTACATCGGGTTTTATGGCATCACTGACCCCGCAACCCAAAACCATATTTTAGAAACACATTTGGCAGGGCTAGAATTTACAGACATAGGAATTGCTTCAAGAATCCAAATTAACGCATTGGCTCATAGCCACCTTGTTTTTAGGCTGTCCGACGAATTTGCCCCAGCACCAGGCACGGCAAATGCCTTCATCCTCGACAATGCCACAGGCGAATACACCAAAACAACAATAAACCTCAACGACTTCGAGCCAAATCCCGACATTAGAGCCGTCGTAGAAGAATTTAGAGCCGTCGTACACGAAGCATCTACACGGGTTGGCATATCCAATGTCACACTAAACGGCTCCATCACCGCCAACCGTGGTGGCGAAACCAACCTAGGCAACTTCTGGGCAGACGCTTTACGCTGGTTTGCCGTATCAGGCGAAATTAACGCCTTCTTCGATGAAGACGACATTGCAAGAGGTAACGACACAATCCATGTAGACACCGACCACATCGTTGCCCTTTGGAACAGCGGCAACCTTCGTGACTTCATCCACACTGGCGTAATTACAACCCAAGATTTGCGCCGTGTCCTACCCTTCCCCAACACCGTTGCCGTAATCTACCTAACAGGTGCGGAACTACTAGAGCAACTAGAAGCCAGCGCACAAGGGCTTCCACTAACCAACGAAACCCACTCCCTATCCGCATCCCTTATGCACGTTTCTGGCATCGAATACACAATCGACATAAGCCGTGCTTTCAACGCAGGCGAACCCTACCGTGACCGCATCTGGCACACAGCCAACAGCGTAGAGCGTGTCACAATCACATCAATAAACGGCTTGCCATTTGATGAAAACGCCATATACGCCGTTATCACGAGCAACGCCAATTTCAACGGCATGGACATCAGCTACATCCTCTCAGCACGTGAAAGTGACACAGAAAACCTAAGCACCATCACAACCGCTAGGGTGACAGATGACGCAGTGGCGGGCTTCATCACCTCATTACCCAACGCCACCATCACGGCAGAACATGCCAGCCTACAAGGCAGAATAACCCTAACAGGCGAAGACAATATAACACGTGGCGTGTTCATTAGTATGTTATACATCCGTGCAGGCTCGCCAGATGTTGTAATCACGGACAGGTTTATAGACATTCCTTCCCACCACCAATTAGCCCGTGCAGTCTCTTGGGCATACCAGCAAGGCATAACCAGCGGTGTCAGCGCCACAGAATTTGCCCCAGACAGAATTATAAGCGACCAAGAAACAGAAATTTTCCTTTACCGTTTCTATGACTTAATTGGAGGACAATAGTGAACAGCGAAATCCAAAAAATAATAGACCAAGTAGAAAAGGTAATAGTAGGCAAAAGGGAAGTGGTGGAAAAAATCCTCACATCCGTTTTTGCAAACGGTCATATTCTGCTAGACGATGTACCAGGCATAGGCAAAACCACAATGGCTGTGGCATTAAGCCGCACCCTTGGGCTTAAATTCGGTCGCATCCAATTTACACCAGACGTACTCCCCTCCGACATAACAGGATTTTCCATGTACAACAAAGAAAGCGACAACTTCATCTACAAACCAGGCATCGCCGTGGGCGTAAACCTGCTATTAGGCGACGAAATTAACCGAACATCAAGCAAAACCCAATCCGCCCTGCTAGAAGCCATGGAAGAAGGACAAGTGACAGTTGACGGGCAAACCCATCCACTAAAAAGCCCCTTCATCGTAATTGCAACCCAAAACAACATCGGGACGGCAGGCACACAACTGCTACCCCACGCCCAACTAGACCGCTTCTTAATAAAGCTAAGCATAGGCTACCCCGACCGCAAAAGCGAAATGGCGGTCATCCAAGGCAGACAAACCACAAACCCCGTAGACAGCATGGAATGTGTAGTCGGGGTTGACGACGTGGTTCGTATGCAGGACGAAGTTTTAAGCATAACAGTGCGGGATAGCATTGTAGACTATATCACCCGCCTAGCAGAAGCGTCCAGAAGCCACGAAATGCTGGAGCTGGGAATAAGCCCCCGTGGCTCTTTGTTTGTAAACAAAATGGCAAAAGCAAGGGCTTATGTGCAAGGCAGGGATTATGTAATCTCGGAAGATATACAGAGCGTATTTATGGACGTTTGCACCCACCGCATAATGCTCAGCCAAAACGCCAGAACAAGGAAAATAACCGCCCAGCAAGCACTTTCCACTTTGATTGATGAGGTGGCAGTCCCAGACGGTATTAAATAATGGCAAAAAATCGGATTGTTTATATAATTTGGCTTTTAGCGGTGGGTGTTTTGCACATTTTCGGCAACCAATACAGCACAAGGGTAATTTTATACGCCAGCATCTTCATCCCTGCCATGATGATTTTCCTAACTTGGAACACCTCCCGACGCATGGATTTTAGGCTTAACTTACCCAAAACCCGTCAACAAGGCGAAAAAATTGACACATCCATACACATTAAGGCTGGGTGGCTGGCAGGTCATACAAAATACCAATTACTATGCGAAAACCTGTTTACAGGTGAAAGTTGGCAAGAAACCTCAGCAGAGCGTGAATTTTACATACATCCCAAGCATTGCGGAATACTCAGGGTCACTGTGTCACACTCTAGGGTATTTGATATTTTCGGGCTTTTCGGCTGGAAAATAAAATCCCAGCCCCAAGACAGCGTGCTTATGATGCCAAAACAAGCTCCCACCCCCTTTGAAATCAGCCCCGAAACAACCTTAACTTTGGACAGCGAAGAATACTCCATGACCCACCCTGGCAACGACCCCAGCGAAACCTTCGCCATCAGGGAATACGCCCCAGGCGACCCCCTAAAAAGCATCCACTGGAAACTGTCAAACAAAACCGACAAACTACTTGTGCGTGAGCTTGGTTTGCCCGTCACCCAAAACATCCTTGTGTTGGTAGAAACATCAATACCAGAAGAAACCAGCCCCGACCACATCAGCAAAATGGCTGGGGTTGCCTACAACATGTGCCATCAGCTCATCGAAAGCGAAACACCCCAAACCTTAGGCTGGCTCGACACAACATCTTTGGAATACAAAAGCCAAGAAATCACAAACATAACAGAACTTGACGAAGCTTTTGCGGAATTACTCGCAAATACAGCCAAAGCCTGCACCACAACAGCCACAAAGTCCTGTGATAAACATGGATATTCGCAAATTCTTGTCGTCAGGGCGGGTGATGAATTTATATGAAAACCAAAAACAACATCTTAGCCCTTATACTATTAGTGGGCTTGACTGGTTCGTTTATAAGTATGCTAGAATGGGATTTATCCGCAATCAGCCCACTGTTCACAGGCGATTTTAGTCTCTCTGGGCTTGGTGACGGCTTTTTGTTGGTTTTCAACAGGCTTTTCACCATAAGCGAACAACACCAGCTATTCAGATATATAATGTTCCCCATTTCCTTGCCCGAAAGCTATTGGGCTGGCAACACCGCCATTGCCCTTACAGTTTTTATGCTAATTTTTGCCGTTTTAAGTTTTGTACTAACATACATACGAAGTAAAGCACCCATTCTAACACTCACGCTAACCATCGTGGCTGTGCAAGTGTATTTCGGCGTGTTTCCAAGTGCTATGTGGAACATCATTCTATTTTCTGCCCTAGCATTAATTATCACCAACAAGCAAAACACAAGTTTTCAAAGCAACATTACCGTGGTCGCCCTACTTACACTTATTTCAACAACAGTTTTTATTATACATCCCAACCCAAGCCCGCAATTAAGCGACCTTTCCGAAGCTATCCGTGATAGGTTTGACGCACCAATAAACCCCCTCGAAGTCGCACACCTGGGAACGCACGATGCCAATTTCCAACCCACCCCAGAAGACCGCAACCTTAACATAGCAGGCGTAGAAGACACCTTACACCAATCACCCACCGAAGAATATTTTGTAGAATTTGACGAAATAGCTCAAGGTGCAGAAATCGGTCTTACTGCCCCGCCCCCCTCCCTCCTACCTGCCGCCCTACTCGTCATCGCTCTAATTATCATCGCCGTCTTGTTCCGCTTCGTGCCACCCCTCCTAAAAGCATCAAAACGGCGAAAAGCTTTCGATTTGGACGACAGCCCCACTGCCATAAACAATATGTTCATATATCTACTAGAATGGCTGTCAGTTATCGGCTTAGAACACAAAAACGTCGTGTTCTCCGCCTACACACAACAACTTTCTAACCTTGTATCCCAGCAATATTCAGAAGAATACAAGGACATAACGACCCTATGGCAAAAAGCCATGTACAGCAACCAAACACCCAAAGAAACCGAAAGACAGCAAATGAAGGATTTTTTGAACAAAACCACAAATATAGTTTGGTCAAACGCAAACCTTGCAACCAAGCTAAAAATAAAGTTTCATCACTTTTTGTAGGGGGGATTGTATGGCAAAAACATACCGCAAAATTATATTGCCCACACTCATTTTCATCACTCTGCTATCACTTAGCGGATGTCGCTACAGAATTTTATACGATTTAGCAGACAGCACACCATACGAAACATCACAAACACAAGACTCGCCAGAAGAAACAACCGAATATCCCGACCACACACCAACAGACAACACAACACCAACCCCAGAAACAAGAAGCGAGCTATCTACCAACTACGAAACTACAGAATATTTTGACGCAAACCCCGACAACTTCTCCCCCCTAACAATGGAAATCGAGCAGGAAAATGCCCACAGATACGCCACAGAAGAAGGCGAGGAAGGCGAAAACCCCGTAGGCACAGAAACCCAGCAACAATTAAGCACCATAACTGTAGAATTGCCCGCAGAAATAGAAGGTGACGTGGTAATCGGCAGTGGCAGCGGTGTTGTTGGTCTTATAGCCACCTACTCCACCCTTCTCAGACAAGGCGTAAACACAATCTTCCCCTGCCAACTGATGTACATTTACACCGAAACCACAGAGGATTTAGTAACCATCAGCAGAGGCTCAGAAATCTATCAAATGATGGTAAATGCTGGCGGTCTCAACGTCAGTAGCAGACTATCTGCCGACAACCTATCAGTCACCACCGACTGGGTGGTGCGAAGAAACCCCGACATAATCGTAAAATTCGTAAACAACACAATTCTAGGCAACGAAATAACCAACACCCATTCCGCCTCAGAAGCACTATCATCCATAATATCAAGACCAAACTGGGGTGCAATTGAAGCCGTACAAAACAACCGCATAATCCTATTATCAGAGCAAATGCTGGAACTCGAGGAAACAAGACTAGCCACAAAACTAATAATATCCTATTTCATGTACCCAGAACTGTTTGAAGGGGTCGACATCCAAGGTGCTGTCGCAGAATTAATGGGCGATATGGTTGGCACAAATATATACTTCACCCCACCAGCCCATTGGTAATTTTTAGGCGTTGATATTTTTGTTACATTTTGTTATAATATGTTTAACCCTCCGAATACTTCATAAAAAATATGTTTGAAAAGTTTCAAAAAGTGTGATGAGGGCTGTTAGCTATAATTTCGATACATTAAAGAACAGCTGTTTTTCGTGTAGATTTTTGCATAGACGGCTGTTTTTTTGTATCAAAAACAAAATTCCTCAAAAAAATTTTGAAAACAGGTTGAAAACTTTTCAAAATTACCCCTATACATGAGTGAATAAGAAAAAATGGCGGAGGGGTGTTTTTGAAAGAAGCCACAAACCAAGTAAAGATACCAAAAGTTTTTTTAGAACACCCCAAAATCAAATACTTATTTCATGGTCTCATCGACCAATTTAACTTTGAGGAAAAGCGTGCAATTTATTTTTACTACTTTTCAGACAAAGGTATTGACGAAATCATCGCCGTAACAGACATGACCTTCACCCACGTGGAAAGCGTGTTGCAATTGTATACAGAACGCTTAGAAGCCAAAGTAAAATTTTTCAAAAAAATTTTACCATATAACAGTAACGACCAGTTCTCCGTTAGCGAATTGTTGTTTTCGGAATATGAGATGGAAGAGGCGATGTGCAAAAGTGTCTACTTATGGGACTAAAAACGACTTAAATACCCTAATTGACCGTTTTAACAAAGGCGACCAAACTGCTTTTAACGAAATTTACGAGCAGTGCAGGGGCGTCGCACTTTTTGTATGCACAAAATTGTGTAGCAACAAAGAAGATGCGGAAGAAGTTGTGCAAGACACCTTTTCCATCATACACAAAAAACAAGGGGACTTGCAGGGAGACACATTCCTTGCCTACCTCCGCAAGATAGCCGCAAACGCTTGTCACCGAAAATACAACGAAGAAACCAGCCGCAAAGAACGCTTTGAATATGCAGACGACGACATACTGGAAATAGCCGACCTTGATGGAAATTTTATACCCGAAGAATATCTAGACAACAAAGAACAACGAGATTACCTAATAAAAATTATAGAAGAATTGCCTGGAAACCAATCTAAAATGATTTATATGTATTTCTATGCCGAAATGACAATGGCAGAAATCGCTAAACACTATAATTGTTCCATTAATAATGTAAGCAAAACCTTAAAAAACGCTCAAATATCATTAAAAGCAGAGATTACGGGAGCAGGCAAAAAACGCAAACTAGGCGGAGCCAAAGCCCTTGCCCTCATCCCTATTTCTGCTGTGTTTTTGGCAGAAGAAACAGCCTTTGCCACAGGAATTACAGGCATCGCATCAGTGGTTAGCAGCAGCACAGCATATTCCTCCATGTCCAGTGCCGTAAAAGGCACAATTATAGCTGGCTGTGTTACGGCAGTAGGCATTGTATCCGCCACCTTATATCTCACGGTTTTCCAAACCGATACCTATGAAGAAGCCTATATTTATCAGGCACAGAAAACCATTCACGAACCAACACCAGAACCTTCATTACCAGAAATTATCCATATACCAGAGCCTACAGACCCTGACCCTGAACCAACAATAGAACCCGAACCAGAACCACCACCAGAACCCGCAATAGTCACCGAACCAGAGCCTACACCAGAACCCGAACCAGAACCCATAGACCGCACCCACCAAATCCTAGAAATGCTGGAGCAAGCCCACGGACAAGATGACATTGAACACATAATAACCCACTTCGGCTTTTGGCTAAGCAACCAAATGCGAAACCACGCCGACCACACCCTAAACTTCTACATAACCAACGAGGGTAGCGGTGACATCCTAATAGGCATAGCCACTTTTACGGATAACTACGACAACCACCATTGGCAAATGAACTTCGACCTATTTAACGAAACACCAAGACCCACAGCCCCACTAGACCTATTACAGTTTATGCAATAAAAAGAAATTAACATAAAGGGCAAAAGCCCCCTTCCCACTGGATTGTACCTTTTTCACCCCTCTCTGCCTCCCGTCCAGCCCTATCACATTTCCAGGGCATATCTCCCAAGGACGGTTAAGGGGTCGCTTCAAAAAAGTCTGTGCAGTCTAGTTGGAAGGTGGCTTTTGCACCACTAACACACGACACAACCAACTTGGGCGACCAATGGTCACCCCCACCAAAACATAGCAACACCCAAAAACCACAATCAACACCAAACCACCAATCCACACCACCTAACCCTGGTAGGGGCGGGCATTAGAGCTTTTGACGGGACCCGTCCCAAACCCACAGGCAACACCCCCAAACCCAGAGGCTTCTTCCAAAGCGAATGAAAACCAACCTCATTCGTTTTGCAAGCAGTCGCTGAGAAAAATACAGCATTTTGCCACCCAAACCCAATGAGCTTTAAGCCAGTAGGTAACACAACAAAAAATACGGGTATTTGCTGTAAACTTCACAAAGATTGCAAATAAAAAAATGAAAGGAGTGTTTCATATGAAGAAAATGAAACACAGAGTAACGGCGTTGTTTTTGGTGGCTGTTATGGTATTTGCGGCAGGCTTTTCTTCTGTCCAAGCATACATAATGGACAACGCAATAGTAAATTACGAAGATGTCCAAGAGGACACGGGTAAGTACGAGGGTTATGAATATTACCCAGAACATCCAGCGGATAAGGATGAGGACGATGAGGATTATCCAGAATATCCCAAGTATCCTGAATATCCAGAGTACTCGGAAGATGAGTATCCTGAATATCCAGAAGACGAGTACCCAAAATACAACAAAGGCAACTCCAAAAACCCAGAGGGCGAAAACGTCGTGGTTGTGCCAGATGTGCCAACAGTTACAGCCCCAACAATCCAGCCCGCTGGCATACTGCCCCTTGGCAATGTCATTCTATTTCCAAGCACGATTGACACTGGAGGAACTTATGTCATAGGCGATAATATCATCGGTGATATCACCATTGATGGCAGTATTCTTTATCTTGACGGAAACTTCACCATTACAGGTCATGTCGTTGTGATAAACGGCGGCATATTTAATATGTCAAATGGCGTTATCAACGGCAACGCCTACCGTGGGGTTACAGTTTTTGGAGCTGGCAGTACATTTAATATGTCTGGCGGACTTATCACAGAAAACGTCGCAACTGACGGCGGTGGTGTCTTCGTAACTAATGGCGCAAGATTTGAAATGTCTGGCACAGCCACAATTTACAACAACACAGCAACCAACGCAGGCGGTGGAGTTTTCCTTACGGAAAATGCCGAATTTGAAATGCTTGGTGGCGAAATCGTTGACAACCAAGCCCAAAGCAGTTCCGCTATGTTTGGCGGTGGCGGTGTGCGTTTAAGAGATGCAGCTACATTTACCATGCGCGGCGGACGCATAGCGGACAACACAACCCCAAGCCACGGTGCTGGCGTACACCTTAACAGAGAAAGCACTATGCGTATGTATGGCGGTTACATCGAAAACAATATTAGCGGATTTTCTGGTGGTGGTATACATATAGGAAGTCCTGTTAATGGTTACTTGGGTGGCACATTGCATTTCCAAGGCGGAACAATACTTGGAAATACCGCCATTGTTGGTGGTGGTGTACTTCATGCTGGTCATGGTTTTAACATGAGTGGCACTGCACTAATTTACGATAACACAGCAACCATGGACGGTGGTGGTGTTGCCGTTTTCGATGCTGGCGTGGTTTTCACCATGACAGGCGGTACAATAGAAGACAACACGGCAACCGCTAACGGTGGTGGTGTTGCAGTACAAAACGGTGCAACCTTCACCATGTCTGGCACGGCTTTGATTTACAACAACCACACAATGGAGTTCGGCGGCGGTGTACACGCAACGGATGCCAGCACAAACTTTCACATGATTGGTGGTAGAATTGAAAACAACACGGCATGGACTGGCGGTGGTGTTGCTGTACGTAACGATGCTTCTTTTCAAATGGATGCAGGTTATATCATAGACAATCAAACCACACACTTAGGTGGGGGTGTGTCGTTACAAAGCGGTGCAGTGTTTACGATGAATGACGGCATCATCGAAGCCAATGAAGCAACAAACCAATCCAGCGGAGGAGTGGGTGTAAGAATGAACACGACATTCATTATGAACGATGGTCATATACACAACAATCACGCTTCCCAAAATGGTGGTGGTGTAGGTGTTAATGGTAAGTTTTATATGCATGGTGGTCATATAACTGAAAACACAGTAGATGGCTCTGGCGGTGGTGTTAGAGTTAGCGAAGCTGGTGAATTTACCATGACGGGTGGAAGTATAGGAAACAATACAGCACCCATCCAAGGCGGCGGTGTCTCCTTAACCCATACTGGCACAACCTTTACTATGACCGGAGGCACAATTGAAGACAACACAGCACATCAAAATGGTGGTGGTGTTAGCGTAGCAGATGCAGGCTCTTTCTTAACAGCAACAGGTGGCTATATCAAAAATAATACAGCCATGGAATACGGTGGTGGTATTTGGACAATCTTGTACGACATCATCGACATCGCTGACACGGTTGTGTTTGCTGACAACAAAGCCAACGCCCCACACGACCTAGGTGTTAATCATCTTGGTTCTACCATCATAATCCCTTTCCAAAACTCTGGCGGTGGACAGGGTGGTGGTGTGCAGAATATAAACTACGCCACACTTTCCTTGCCTGGTACACACCCTCTAAACAACTACGACATCAATTTTGTTGGTGCAAATGTTATATATGTGGTACAAGGGCAAGCCCCAACCACATTTAGCCACAACTTCACACAATTTGGCGGTGGCTATCTATATGATAACGAACACACCGTAGAAGCCCAACTAACAACCACACAAAACACCCGTGGCACACAAACTGGTGTTTGGTCGTTTAACGGTTGGACAAAGGGCGGGGTTGCCATTGCAACAGGCGACACCTTCTACATGGAGCTAGATGATGTGTTGCTGGTTGGTACATGGTCGTTTGTGGCAAATGCAACCACAAACCCACCAACCGACCCACCCACGGACCCTCCAACAGACCCATATGACCCATACAATCCATATGACCCTTATATACCCACAACACCCCCCACGACACCGCCAACTACAACCCCTCCGACAACTCCCCCAACGATAACCCCTCCCGACACAGAAAACGCAGAACAATCACCACAACAATCCCCAGAAGCCCCTGCCATTCCGCAACAAGCACCACCAGCAGGGCAACCAGAACCAGCATTGCAACAAGCACCACCAACTATGCAGTCAGCACCCGACATGGTTAAACAACCAAGCCTAATGCTTGTGTACGTTGGCGGCGAAATTGACTGGGTGTTGCGTGGCTTCCATAACCGTTCTGGTGAAACTGTAACAAACTTTGCTATAATTGATATGCCAGGGCGTGGCTTAAACTTTACAAGAGGTCAAATCCCTGCATTTACCAATGGCGAAGGCATTACATTTAACATTCTTTACACAATATATGGCAGTGATGTTTGGCACACACTTGCAACAGATTTAGATGCAAGCCAACCACACAACTTCGAACTGCCACAAACAGGCGATATTTGGTACACTAATATCCAACTATACTTCGGTAATGTACCATCAGGCTTTGGCTTGGGCAATGAAATTGTGTTGACATTTGTTGCTGGAGCAGATGCACCTGACGACATGCTTATAAACAATTTCTTTGTGCATTACGCAAACGAAACCCATCAAGGTCACAGCCCTGACAGACCCGTTGTACAAAACACCCCACAGCAAACCGCACCATCTAACGAGCCTACCGTCCAGCAGTCTGTGGGCAACCTTAACCCACAAACCTCTGACAACTTCAACGGCACAGCAACCATTATTTTCGCAACTGGTGCCATACTGTCTCTTGGAGCTTTGGCGGTCGTAACCGCAAGAAGAAAGCAAACAACACGCTAATTACAAAAACTGCCCCGATAATCGGTGGCAGTTTTTTATTACTGTAATCTGCGGTTGTGGTTGTTATGCTGACGGTGATGCTGTATCGGTATCTGCTGGTTGTGGTTGCTTTATTTACGATGATGTTGTGTCGGTATCTGCGGTTGTGGTTGTTATGCTGACGATGATGTTGTGTCGGTATCTGCGGTTGTGGTCGCTTTGTTTACGGTGACGTTTTCGGTAGGGGCGGGCATTGCCCGTCCCATGTCTGCTGGCACTATTCTTCGGGGTTGGACGGTATCGTCTGCATAATTGGGACGGGCAATGCCCGCCCCTACCAGAAACGTGTAG
>Ga0123352_10005066_pt1 | contig 19700 bp, 11 predicted proteins | sample TergutLab28metaG_FD_89700 | JGI IMG/M metagenome (GOLD analysis project Ga0123352, IMG submission 89700) | Labiotermes labralis P1 segment gut microbial communities from Petit-Saut dam, French Guiana - Lab288 P1 | ecosystem: Host-associated > Arthropoda: Insects > Digestive system > Gut ... | reverse complement strand
TGACTCTATGTAGTGTAGTGTGACTCTATGTAGTGTAGTGTGACTCTATGTAGTGTAGTGTGACTCTATGTAGTGTAGTGTGACTCTATGTAGTGTAATGTGACTCTATGTAGTGTAGTGTGACTCTATGTAGTGTAGTGTGACTCTATGTAGTGTAGTGTGACTCTATGTAGTGTAGTGTGACTCTATGTAGTGTAGTATAGTGTAACACAACTTTTTTGCACGAACATTTAACAGAATCTGGCTACATGTCAAAGCCTGATGATGGCTTCTAAAAGCCGAAACATGTAGCGATGTTCTGTTGAATGTTCATGTAATGAAGTTGTGTTAGGCAATATTATCTCACTCTATTAATTGTCTATACAGGTCTTCATGGAACTTGATTTTCTGGCTAAAATCTGAAAGATGGACACGGACGGCATGGTGAGCTAATTTCTTTCCTTAAGAAGAGATATAGTGATGTCTTTTTTTTTTTACCAACTTGATGCACAAATTCTTTATTTTAATACATTTATTACATTCCTGTACATGTTTCGAGCACTACTGTGCTCATCTTCAGGAGGACAGTTGTATTAACACAGCATCTGGTATCGTCCCTCTCTTTAGGTCACTGTTCAGTACACAGCTTACGAGAGGACTGCTCGTAACCTGTGTACTGAACAGTGACCTAAAGAGAGCGACGATACCAGATGCTGTACTAACACAATTGTCCTCCTGAAGATGAGCACTGTAGTGCTCGAAACATGTAGAGGAGCGTGGTAAATGTATTAAAATAAAGAATTTGTACATCGAGCTGGTAAAAAAGACTATCATTATATTAGGATTCACGGCCAACAAAATGTAAAAAAAGAGATATCTTGTTGAGTAATCGGTGTGTACCTCACAGAACACACACCGGGCGTCCATCAGCAAATTAAGGTATTAAAACCGACGTGACACACCGCGATGTGGTAGTTACGGCTCTGCTGGTTTGAAGTGTGTGTTTGACAGACTGCCAGCAATGTTTCCGGATTCTGATGCTTTCCTTCGATTTATTCCGAAATATTCTCGAAGTGTAGCATGTACGGTGTATGAAAGTCACGTCCCGTCCCTATGTGACGCTAGCACTGAAATCTGCGCTGCAGTTCCCACAGCTACGAAAGAGCATTGATTTTCTTCCCATTGTGTACCCCAACCGACCCCCGTGTTAAATTGCCCGGACAGCATCCTGTATAAACGTGATGATTATTAGATACGCTGTTGGCAAACACAGAAGCAATAGTGTTCGTACAAGTGTGTTACGAAGTTGTGAAAGTAAACCTATATAAACTGAGCATTAAAATGTCCGTAGTGGAAGGTTGCAGTGGATAAACAGTAATTAAACGGAAACGTAACTCTTGTCACTGTCTCTCGGCTCATAACAATTTAACGCGTTGTTCTAAAACGTAATTGAGAAGGTGGAATGTAATGCCGGAGCAGTATCACTTGTTTGTTTAGGTGCTTTATTGCGTTATATCTGCCAATCCATCATTTTTATGGATATGACACAGTCATTCATTCCGCAGTCTATCTTGCAACATGTCCATAGCCTCTTCCAAAGTGAGTTCTTCACAAAGTGCGATCTAGTGCTTTCTGTTTCAAATTTCAGTATCTGGTCGTTCCTTAAGGTCATATAGTAGCTGCTCACTTCTTCGTCCTCGTCGTACCGTCCCTTCTATCTTTCATGCAATAACGTGTTTTAGAAGGCAGTTCCATGCAATCCAACCAACCTTTCTTTGTTCTGTTGTATGTAGGATAGTCCTTTCCTCTTTCTTTCTGTGTAACCCTTCTTCATTACTCACACGATCGGTCCAGCTGATCTCCATCCTTCTCCAGCATCATATTTCAAAACTTTCAAGGTATTTCTAATCTATTTCCCGAAGTGTCTTAGTTTCAACACTACACAAAGCTCTGCTCCAAGTGTAGCATTTAACTAGTTTCTTCCCCAAATGTGCTTGTGATAAGACTTCTTCGTCTTGAACGACACGTTTGCTGTGTTAATCCTAGATTCAGTTTGACGTATACATCTTGCATCATTTGTTGTCAGGCTATCCAGACAGTCGAAATATTCCACTTTGCGCCATTGTTTTTGATGAGTCGTAATCTGTGTATCCCATTGAATGTCAACACAGACGAAACCTTTCAAGTCAGCATAGCTTATCACCCTTCAGACAAAGAACAATATTGTTTTCATTATTTATACATGCCTATGCACCTAGGCGTAGATGGGTGGATAATATTAGGATGGATCTCCAGGAGGTAGGATGTGGGTATATGGACTGGATTGGGTTGGCCCAGGATAGGGACAGGTGGCGGAAGCTTGTGAGTGCGATAATGAACCTTCGGGTTCCGTGAAATGCGGGGAATTTCTTGACCAGCTGCAAACCAGCTAGCTTCTCAAGAAGGACTCTGCACCATGGAGTTTACATGCCTATGCACTGCAGCGGATTCATTCTTCAAAATGATAATTTGGAATCTGATCTGTATGGACTAAACACAGTTGCTGCTGGCTTGGTGCGGTTCAGGTTCAGAAGGTGTCGGTACACATGTTATGTTAGTACCTTGTCCTGTATGGGGCGTCATCATCATATGTAGGCCATTTGCGAACACATTAGATAAACAGTCGCGGACAGCAGACAAGGGCTGGTGTTAGAAACGAAGGATTCATCTTCACTATAAAGGAAGTTAATATGACCCCGAAGTGGTGAGTTCCCTTTAAAGTTTCAATGGTACGTCGGCTTGCGAGCTTTGAGGTTCTGTTGGCGGTTATTGCAGTAGATGTTACGGCGTGTCGACTTCTAAATGGTTACCGACGTCTTAAGGCGCGTTATTTCTTTGAGACGTCGGTAACTACTTACCAGTCGACACGACGTAACATCCGGGAGCACTTGAAGTATCAACCATCGAGTTTATAGACAAAATGGCCGGGATATCTGACCAGAAAACGATTGTGAAATCCTCGAGAAGGGCTGTGTTTCATGGTAGCCCCCAACCGTCAGATCTAGAAGTAGACCTGCGTGAAAACAAGTTATAAACCTAGTCTTAGTTGCAGTGTACCGTGTCACGTAGTGAAATGAATTACATTGCGTATTGAAACACTGTCAGACACTGAAACATAGAAGATTTGCGAACAGCGATTATTTTTATGTTCGTACCGTGCATTGTAATTAATTGCCGAAAAATGCACATAAAAGTAGTAAAAAATTAATGTTAAAATTACTCCGACATGTTTCGGTGTTCTTACACCATCCTCAGGAAGCTGACAAGTTGTGTCAGCTAAGGTATATATTGTATGTATTGTATTTTATCAGTTCAGTAATTCATAACTTTAGCTGACACAACTTGTCAGCTCCCTGAGGATGGTGTAAGAACACCGAAACATGTCGAGTAATATTAATATTAATTTTATATTACTTCTACGTGCTTTTGTGGTATTTAATAAACATTAATTTGCGAACAGTCATTACATACTGGCTACGACTTTACCAGACAGACCGCATAGCCTCTAAACACACTGCTTTCTGCTGCAGACAGATATTTCTGTTGCTGTGGGGAGCGAATGTCCGTAACACGTAAGAGGCGCCATATTGTGTTCTCCTGCAATGCACAGTCGAACGGGCGTTCTTTAAGAGGGTTTACCCGCACAGCAGTGTGAAGCAGAACTGCCACTGTACTTCTGTAGTGCCACTTGAGGCGCGTGATCTCGCTCAAGTACAGCTGCATCTGCCACTCCGTTCAGTCGTATTGCGTTTTCTGATTGCTGAATGCTAATCTATAATATTGTTCACATAAAACATGTCCTGCGATGACAGCAGCTCAGTTGGTCAATGAATTTCCGTCCTGCCTTGTGTATGGGAACTTATTTATGTATGGTTTATTTGAGGACGCTACCAGTAGCTCGGACTAGCCTGTAGACCGTCTAACGGCATGCTGATGATTAAGGTCAGACGCTTCCCCACGTGCGCAATTTCCAGATCGTACTTTCAGACCCACGCATTAGAAAAGTTAAGGAATTTTAATATAAGGTAAAGGTAAAAGTAGAGTGCACCCTAGAACAGGTCTTGAAGGTCCAGTTGATGAGTGGAGGTATAGTTTACTCTTTCTTTAACCTCGGCCCTGGATAGGGGTGGGTGGTCAACGCCACGCCCCGGCCGCTGTACCCCTGGTTAAGAGACCCGATACCCATTGTTCAGGAGGCTGGGTGGGCCCCAGGGCCGGTCTGTATGGATGCAGAAAATATCGTCCCCACCTGGATTCGATCCTCGGACGGTCCATCCCGTAGCGAGTCGCCATACCGACTGAGCTATCCCGGAGCAGAAAATTGAACACACTTTTTTTTTTTAATATTCCTTGGGACAATGAAAGCACAGTGATGCGGAAGTGGCGGAAGAGTTCTGCTGGGCGATAACACAGTGTGATTATGTATTCAGTTACCACTTGCGCAAAATTCGACTTTCGCCTTAGTTTCTGCAACGTTACTACTGCATAAGTCGGGGAGCGTCTGGACTGATTGGGAACGGATATGAAGAGAAGCGAATGTGGCCCACCTTCTTATAGTTTTCGTAGAGAGACTGAGGAGTATCACGATATCGCTCTCACGATAGCCGATATCCGGGTGGAGATTTGAAACGGGAAGGCCATAAATGTGAAGCATGTAGGTATCTGAACTGTGTCGTTCTTGTTAGCCTTAACAAGGTGGCTACCTTCAAGGGTTTGATGAACGTTTGTGTCGTGGGTTACTACAGCAGTCTTCTGGGATGTGGTATTGTGTTTGGTACTATTGTACCGACGTTTCGGAACAACCTGCTGCCTCTGTCTTCAGGGTATAAGTAAAATTTTGCTCCGGTACGTTGGCACGACACGACGTCCCCTTCCAGAATCTTATTATTGACCGCCGTGAGAACCCGTGACGTACTGTAACGAGTGGTGGCGGATATCCGTGAAGTAAGCAACTAAACTGTAAATTAAAGATTTTTATTGTTATTAAAACAGTGCTGTCGTGTTTGCCGACAGTCTAAGCACAATTAAATCATATAGCTAGAGGACGCTTTGCGACGCTGTCGTTCGTAGTGACAGTTGGCGACTTCTTGACCTACCAGGAAGACGAAAATTGATTTGAAATTGTAACCAATATTGAATTATAAACTGATATTATTAGCGGTAGCACAGTGGTTAAGGCGCTGTGCTACAAATCGGGAGGTCGCTGGTTCGATTCCAGATGGTGTCATTGGAATTTTTCATTGACATATAATCCTTCCGATCGCACTATGGTCCTGGGATCGACTCAGTCTCTAACAGAAATGAGTACCAGGAACATTTCCTGGGGGTGAAGGCGGCCGGTGCGTAAGGCTGACAACCTTACCACCTTCATGTGCCGATTGTCTTGAAATCTGGGAGCCTCAAAGTCCTGGAACACTCCGGGCCTGTAATGGAATTGCTTTACCTTTACATGACATTCTTAATCTGTGTTACTTCTGTCGTAGGCATTTATACAGTGATGAATTGTATAGATTGAATTTGCATCACAGTTATTCAAGTGTAAAAGGACTGTCATTGATGCTACCTTGTGATATAAATTGTAATTTTATCTGTGGATGTGGTTGCGGATAAGGGCAATCCTAACACGGGTGCGGATAAGGACCTTGTGGACGTGGATGCGGTTAAGGCCCTTCCTGACACGGCACGCGGATAAAGACCTTTTCGATGAGGTTACGGATAAGGACCTTGTGGATGCATTGGCAGATGAGAACCCTCCTGACACGGATGCGGATATGGACCTTGTGGATGCTGGTGCGGATAGGGTCCTTGTGGACGCGGTTGCGGATGAGGACCTTCCTGACACGGGTGCGGGTAAGGACCTCCCTGACGCGGGTGCTGATAAGGACCAAGCGGATACCGATGTGGATAAAGATCTTGTGGGTGCGGGTGCGGATAAGGGCCTTGTGAATGCAGATGCGGTTAAGGACTTGCGGGTGCGGATACTGCTTTGTTTATCTTCACGGGACTATAGTCATGAGATCTTCACAGAACTTACGCGTGTACAGCATTCGGTTTGTTATGATTTTTTTAATAACGCACAGACAAATTCAGGGCATCCATCTGATCCCTCAAGTACCACATAAAGTAGTTGCATAACACAGCAACCAGGGCAGTTAATATTAGCTGTGCTATTTGTGGCGCCCTCCTGTCAAGTGTTTATTCGCTGTTCCGAACTTTTATAACGTGACAAGTGTCTTTACCGCCATTCCTGGCCAAGAACAAATATTTATCTTGCAACTTGTTGTTCTGGTAACGTTTCGTCTCTCAAATGGCTTTGACAGGGGCGAGTTGCAAGCAGCGCGGCGTTCACATCGCTTCGAGTCTTCCGCGACTGTGCGCAGAAACATAAAGTCCCGCGAACAGCCAGCTGGTAGAAGTCGTGAACTACGCCAATAGCAATTAGTGTTCCAGTTGACTTGCGGAGTTAATAGTGCTGCAGTTTGGTGAACTGGAACTGAGCCCTGTTGACAGACTCTCTGTTGTTCAACTGGCCGTGTAATTTTGCACCCTTCGCGGCACAGTAAGAACCATTTCCATTGCAGCGTTCACAAAAGCCTGCCAATCGATCGTACAGCTGAATTCGGTCCACAGATGTGCATCCTGTTCCTCTAAGATGCGCTTATTCTGATTTACGTTTAGCTGTCCCAGAAGGTTTTGCAATTGGAATTCTGTATACGTATCTCAGCTCTGTCACTTGTGCTACATGACCTGCTCATCTCAGTCTTCTTTATTGTATTCCCTGCTAGTATTGTGTGAACACTGCAGATTTTTAATCTCCATTTTATGTAGTTTTCGCTCTCCTCCTGACACTTCGGGGGACCGCGGTAGCACAGTGGTTAAGGCCGCTGGTTCGATCCCAGCTGGTGCCAGTGGATTTTTCATTGACATAAAAGCTTTCCGATCGCACTATGGCCCTGGGGTCGACTCAGCATCTAACAGAAATTAATAGCAGGAGTATTTCCCGGGGGTAAAGGCGGCCGGTGTGTAAGGCTAACAACCTTACCACCATCCTGTGCCGTTGTCACGAAATCTGAGAACCCTAACTTCCTGGAACACTCTGGGCCCCTCCGAGCCTGTAACGGGACTGCTTTACCTTTTACCTGACACTTCTCCCGTCTTGTGCCAATTATGTTCACCAAAACCCTGTTCAGTGTTCTCAAGCAATATTCTTTCGTACGGCCTAATAACCCCTAAATTTTAGACTCGCGCAACAAAACGGGTGAAGTTACGGTTATGTACATTTTATTGTTACCTCTATCAGACCACTTTAAAACGAAGCTCAAATCCAACGTCATCACATTCCTAACAAACTTATGATAACAAGAGCACCGACGCACAATGTTAGCACACAGCTGTGGATGTGATCAACAGATCTTACTTGTACTAAATATTTTTCAAGCTTTGATTTTAATTATATACTACAAAGAAATCATATATGCCTGTGGAGTGTATGTGTATTTCCAGTGCCTCTGGAACAGCAGGTACCGCCAATGAATGAACGTGTAAGTGGTAGAGGCACCGATGGTAAATAAGTCAGTCTGTTTTGCTTGGGCTCAAATCCGTGACGCGCTGGTCCGTCTCTTTCGCGTACAGTTCAGTCTTTGGACTTCGCCAGGGCCTCCTGAATGCCCAGTAACAATTAAACGTACGTATTCAAGGGGCTTGACCCTGTCGCTGAATCCAGCTGTTTTTTTCCCATTTGCATGTTAGACAGGCGTGTGACTTCTCCAACTACTGCTGTTATCCTTCCCATAATGCGCAGTTTAGAGGCCACGACTGAAAAATCAGACGGTAATCATGTTCTCCTTTGTTCGGGATAGTGTGAATAAGTCTTTGCAATAGTTTTATCTGTGATTCTCCAGCAGCCGGTTTATATCTGGAAGGCTGGGGTAGTAGCTTATAGGGCTTTCACCCTGATGTGGGTGTCCCTTGTAGAAGTTATCCCTGCACAAAGGGATAGATATAATCCGGAATGGAAGAGGTAGCGTCCATCTTTGGTATAGATGTCCATTTGTCTAGGTAGTTTGTACGTAAAGATGTAAGATTTCTTTCCCCAGACCCAACACAAAATATGTTGTGATGTTTACTGAGCATTCCGGCTGGTATGTGCGGTGGCCTTGGCTGTAAAAACATTTGCAAACATTGTGGATCTGTTTGTGTTTGCAGTTCGAATCCTTATTGTGCAGGTTTCATGACAATTTTATAGTGCCCCGTATCACCGTGTGTGTTATTGTACACTTAGTAAATCAATACATTTTATTGATATATTGATACCTATTGATGATGGCCCGGTAAGGAGCCGAAATATATAGGACGTAGACTGTAGGGATACTCCCCAACAAAATTTATTTGGTGGTTCGATTACCATTGAGTGTAAAAGGTGAAGTTCACCCAATACGAATCTGGAGGGCATAAAGGTATAATTATACTGTTTCTTTAACCTTGGCATTAGAAGGGGGTGGGTGGTCAACGCCAGTACCCCCGGGAGGGAAACCCGGTAACCACTGTACAGGGGGCTGGCTGAACCCCAAGGCCGGTCTGTACTGGCGCGGAAAATGTCTCCACCACAGGTGTTCGAAGACCGAACCGTCTAACCCGTAGCGATTCGCTATTACCGACTGAGCCCTCCCTCCCCACTATTGGGTGTACTGATTACAGATACTTTAATTAACTGTAATATCTGAATTCGTGTAATTACAGAGTTATGTGTATGTGAAGGCAGTCACTACCGCTCACTGGCAATGTGCAGCGGGCTCTCCTTGGTTCCTAAAGTTTGCTAAAGTTCAGCGAAACTGTATTTACATTGCAACTCCAACGTAACAGAAAACATAACAGTTCGCCAACATTACGAAAATAAATCGGTTACTGCTGTTCAGGGAGCCAGCCAATGTCTGTCCGTCGTGCGAATCGCACACAACGCATAAATGTGTGAACAAGATTCAGAGTGTCTAAATGTTGGAGCAAGTGGAACCGCGCTTGTGTAAATACGTGTTGTGTGGACCGAAACACGGGCTTGTGTGCGACGGATCTCTGGTTTACCCACAAGCCCGCGGGTCGTAATGTGTGTTGCAGGTTCTACATGAGGCTATTAATCATTATTAACACTGCTTCCAGAATATTACATTCTGCAACTGGAATTTAATTAAGTCTGTAGGTTTTAATGACTTACGGACAGATGCCGGAATAGGACCGTAGTAAAACAGGACATGGTTATTGGTCTGCAGTGTATGATGGTGATGAGGTCGGCTCAGACTTTGCTCACCAGTTTGGTCACCGGCTTCTCATCGCAGAATCCCGGCTTTGATCTCGGGGAAGTCCGTGTGTCGTGTTCATGGTGGACGAAATGGCACTGGGAAACGTTCATAGTAAAGCTGGCTACTGCTTCGGTTTTCTCCTGTTAATTATCATTCCACCATTGCTCTATACATATATTAATCCACGTGTAATCAACGCTATAGGCCTCTAATGTCAGGTCGCTAAATAAAACATATGATGATGATGATGAAAATAATAATAATAATAATAATAATAATAATAATTGTCGCTGTGCTCAGTGAAGTATACCGAGCTCTACAGATTTTTAACCTCGACGCTAGATGGAAGTGAGTGGTCCGCTTCACGCCACAGCCTCCTTATCCCAGAGGATAAGTCCACGCTACTCTTTGGACAGCACGTTGGGTGGGCCTTGAGTTGGTGTGGGCGCTACAGAAAGGGAGAAAAGTCTTAGCGTGCCGAGAATCGAAATCCGATTCTCCGCTCGTCGAGCACGCGTTCTAGTCGTTTATTGGCTGGTTTAACTCAGCTGAATAATAATAATAATAATAAATTCGTGTTCGAGAACTCCAATTATAAACTGCACTATGACAGGGCCATAGTAACTGGATCGAACTGTCCACAACAAGAGACCGGAAGTAGTTTCATTACAATTGACACACGTCCTGCCGCCAGTATTAATATGATACCCCTCAACGGGATAAATTCCACAAATTGAGCATATAGGTCTAGTTGACATTACCATCAAAGGAGCAGACTTCAGTAGATGTAGCAATTGGCAGCAGTCACAACCTTCACTGCACCAACACACACAGTAAAGGTAAAGTGACCCCGTTACAGGTTCGGTGTGGCGCAGAGGGTGGGTAGAGGTATAGCTCTACTCTTCCATGACCGCGGCACTAGAAGGGGGTGAGTGGTAAGCAGCACGCCCCGGCCGCACTTTACCCCCGGGAAAGACCCGGTACCCATTATACAGGAGGCTGGGTGGGCCCCAGGGCCGGTCTGAACGAGCGGAAAATCTCGTCCTCACCGGGATTCGATCCCGGACCGTCCAGCCAGTTGTTAGTCACTATACCGACTGAGCTACCCGGCCCACTGTTACTCCGATATTAGTTTCCTTTAAAACCCAGTTTTCTCATGAGTAATTGGATTTAAAAATCCTTCAATGACAGACGTCATAAAATTTCTAGTACTTGAAGCACAAAATACATTTACAATCGATATATGAACCAGAATTCACCGTGTACTTAATAATTTAACTCTTTTTTTTTTATCAGACGGTGCTGAGGCACACCAAGAACTTTATAGCAGCTTTGTGAACCACATCAAGGTGCCCTGTTGTTATCGGCCAAAGAGTTGTCTAAATTACATGTTTTTGAACAGAAGGTATTTCATTTCTTTGGTTGGTATTATTCACAACCCTCAGTATGTAATTTCTTTACTTGATGTGTTTAAAGTTCAGAGCGAATTGTAAGTTGTGGTCTGAGGATATTTATTTATGGAAGAAAGTCCTGCTTTTATTTAAGAGTGTTTCCGTTTTAATTATAAACATAAATACTAACAAATTTTGTCAAACTGTCACGTAGGTTGAAATAAGTAATAACACCACAGAAGGACAGAAAATGCACCAAATATCATTCGGGTGGACAAATCAAGAAGAATGTGATGGGCGGGTGTTGTATCCGTTGCTGACCCGATGAGGAAAGTATCTTAGATGTTGTTCCCAGGGAGGACGGAGCTCGTAACTCTGGTTAAGACGGGGAGTCGGGCAGGCCACACACACCCTATAATCCCCAAGCAGATTATATTGGAGTTTTATTGTGCAAGAGTATGGAGTAATTGCATTTACAACTGAAATGTATCAGTGACAATTCTCGCCAGTGGACTCTTCATTACCGTTCGCACTCACTGACTGTCCAGCCTCGGACTCTGCTGCTCAGACACAGTTCGAGCTACGCAGCAGACTGCTGCCGCAGAACAAAGCAACTATTGTTACATGTGTTGCTCCACACACTGCTCGCGCGATACACTTAGATGTCCAGTTATAAACAAAAGAAATGGAAGGAAATTATATTCCTCCCATGTCTGGTCTTAAGAGAGGCGAGAACTAAGCATAAGTAAATTTAGCTTATGACTAACATACAGTACATGTAAGAATGCTAAAAGAAAACCACAACAAAAAATCAACGTGTGTCAACTACACAACACGGGGAATGTAGCAAGTATAAGAGACAGGAGATGTGCATACAAAGTTTGGGTTGGTAGACACGAGGGAAGGAGACCAACTGGAACCCCAAGGCGTATATAGGAGGATAATATTAAAATGAATCTTCAAGCAGTGAGATGGGGACTGATCCGGCTCAGGATAGGGACAATTGGCGGGCGCTTGTGAATGCGGTAATTGACCTTCGGGTTCCATAAAATGCGGGGTATTTCTTGACTATCAGAGGACCTGCTAGCTTCTCAAGAAGGACTGTGCTGCACGGATTTAGTTAGTTGTGATAGAATCTGTCATGTATAGCAGATCAAATGATGTATATCTTAAATTTACGTGGGCATAAGGCAAAGGGGGAGACTATTGACAAGGAATTTGAAAAATGTGCCTCGAGGGAAAGCATCGGGTTGTTTATGTTGCAGATATTGGGAGACGATATCGGATTATTTATTTTGATGACTTCTCATATCCTTTCCTCTTTTTGAGAGGCTAAGATTGAAAAAACTTCGATTGCCTTAGGGATTATGAGACTGGACAGAACACTTTTTTTCCACATAACTTGCTACCGAAGCAAGGAAAGAAAATATGTCGGGTTCATGAAAGAATTGTTTGATAAATAATATCTGTATTTTCCAGTGGAAATATAAGATGGCGGTATGCTGTACGTCTCGTTTCTTATGGTTCAGACCACAACTATCTCACAGAAACAAAAGAATGGATCCCAGGATTCTGTTCCCTACTCCACGCTTCTTTTCAGCTACCGTATGTACGAGGGTGAGACACATGAAAACATTAAACTGCATGTTGCAAGCGGGGCCGCCATCTTTACACTACTACTGCGCCGTCGTGTTGTATTCCTGCATCGTACTGCCACCTGTCGGCCACTCTTCAAGCCATCGGTATCACTGTTGTCAACTAAAAAGACAATCGAGCTTTGGTTCGAATTTGTATCGCACTTTTAAGGTTTTCATTTGACTCTCCCTCGTATTTGTGGACCGGACCATGTTGATTGTGTTCTGTGTAATAAGAAATTATGTGGAATAAGCTAAAAATTGAATCTGTCAAAGCCTATGCTATTTACTGTAAACATGTTCAAAGACCAGTTTAGAAGACAAATTTTGCAAGGGTTTATGAACAAAAGACAGGTGACTGTATCAGACAGGAGCAGTAATTCTATGGAAATGAAGGAGAAATGATTACGCCCTGACAAATGATATACGACCGGCCTACTTTGTACGAAATCGATACAAGCGTGAACCACACTCAGAGAAGATGTTTCGATAGTGGAATGTGAGAGAGAATTTCTTTCCCAGAACATGGTGGTGTGCCATTTTAAATAGCCTAGCTGCAGCTGTAATTTGTAATTTTGCAATAGACTGCTTGATGTGTCATACTTTCTTTGTAAAAAAAATTTGCACTCAATCCTATTTTAAAATGACTTCAAAACGTTTCTCTCTGAAATAATTTCTATACCCGATTATATAATTTATTTCTGGCGGCCGAAATAATTTTTTTTGTGTGTAATAATGTCTGGTTTTTTTAATGTATAGATTGTAATAATTTTTAATGCATTACAGACATTATTTCGAAGTTTAGCAAAAAGGTTTGTGTAACATACTTCTGACATCTGTGTGGGTTCAACTATAAACCAGTCCTTTTACGTAAGAAGTGTCCTCAATTGTGCCAAATAATTACCTGAAAACTATCACTGTATTGACAAGAGTTCAAAATACTGATTTACGTATATCCACATTTAACTTTTAACATGTTTTCGTTCTTAGAAGTACCAGGTCTAGAAACTAAATGAAATGAGGAAGATTTTGAAAAAAAAATGTAATTCTTAAATATAAGAAATTGATTTTTTTAAAAAATTAACTTCTTTTCTGTTAGCCGGTAACAAAGGATTAATATATAGTGGTTTTTTATATATACCACCTTTTTCAGTGACCAGAAACTATGTATTTTGCTCGGAGAATGTAATGATCTCAAAATAAACACAAATCATATTCCTAACTGAAATAGAAGTTTACCGCTTGGGCCGAATTCGTCAGTGCAAATGTTGTAGAATAATACAAAGAGAATTGAAAGGCATATGAAACTGTTCTGTATGTTTTTATGGAAGTGTCAATAATTGCTACAGTCTGACCATGAATCAGAATTCGTGATAATGAATACATTTTTTTTTCGCTGTCTTTTTTCCTTTCATGAAGATTACTAAAAAAAAAAAAAATCCTTCCGCGTTTCAGTAAACCGCCTGCAATATCTTGTTTAGACTATTTGCTTAACAGCGAAGCCGGAGATGTTGCCGCACCTTCTAGGCGACTACCGCACCCTGCTTCTGGAAATATGTTTTTGGTTGTAACAGGCGCTCTGAAAGTTAGGAGATTCAAATTTTTTGACATAGTCACATAAAATCCCAAGAAAATAAGAAAAACGTGAAACGAAACTGTGAATGTTAGACGGTATCCTGAGCTAGATTAATCCAAGAATACGACCTTCTGGGATGTGAAGCCGTGCACTGTGGTGGGCACAAAATTTGTAGTCGGAAGAATACGCTGCCTCCACATTCTTGGCAGATTTTTATGATATCGGTCTAGTACACTACTTAAGTGTGAAAACACACAGCGCCACTTTTAGGAGACGAACATATGTCGCACAAACGAATCGAATCCCCACCTTCACATTCTGCTCTTTTAAGCTTCAATTTTAAGGCTATACCTACGTCCTCCAACCGGTCTTCACCACCAAGCTTTTCGTAACAAACAAACAAAGAACCACTAAGCTTTTTGTAACAAACAAACAAAAAAACTAAATCTATGTAGCGGAATCCTTGAGAAGCTAACACTTTTTCAGCTAGTCAAGAAATTTCCCTCATTTCATAGACCCCGAATGTTCATTACTCATTCACAAGAGCCTGCCACCTGTCCCTATGTCCATGCTCCCATCCCACTTCTTGAAGATCCATTCTAATATTAACCTACCAACCGCGCCCAGGGCTTCCAAGTGGTCTATTTCCATCAAGGTTCCCCACCACAACGCTGTTTACACATCTCCCCTCCCCCATACATGCTACATACCCTGCCCCTCCCATTCTTCTTGATTTGATCACCCGAGTAATATTTTATGAGCAGTACAGGTCATTAAGCTCCTCATTATGCAGTTTTCTTCACTCCCCTGTTACCTCGTCCATCGTAGGTCCAAATATTCTCCTCAGTACACTATTCTCAAACACCCTCAGCCCAGGTTGCTCCCTCAATATGAGCGACCATGTTTCACACCCATACATAACAGGCAAAATTATAGTTCTATGTATTTTAATCTTTATAATTGTGTATAGTAAAATGGATGAGAAAGATTGTTCACTGTGTGATAGCAAGCATTCTTTGACTTCAACCTGGTCTTAAATGCTTCCTGAATTGAATTTTGATATGGCAGGCTTGCTTCCCTCGATAATGAGGAGGCCCTGGCCCACTGGGGGCTGTTGCGCCAGAAGAAGAAGAAGAAGAGGAAGAAGAAGGAGGAGGAGGAGGAGAAGAAGGAGAAGGAGAAGAAGAAGAAGACTTGCTTACAAATATCCGAACTGTTCCACCCTTTCAAAGAATTTATTACTTCTCTTTATGTTGTCACCTTCCTATATTACAATATTCTGCGCCTTGATAGTCTATTACAAGTTAGACCAATTTCGTTTTTATTCATTTCATTATTCTAATAACATATAAAGAATAGGCCACGAAGGCCCAGAAGGAGTGTACAGACATAGCTCTACTGTTCCTTTAACCTTGGCGCTAGATGGGGGTGGGTGGTCAACGCAAATCTCCGGGCGCTTTAGCCCCGGGAAAGAAACCCGGTACCCATTGTACAGGAGGGTTGGGTGGACCTCGGGGTCGGTCTGGATGGGTGCGGAAAATCTCGTCCTCACCGGGATTGAATCCCTAATAACAGGAGTACTGCGTAATTATGTACAGGATGTACGGTGAATATTGGGGCCAGAATTCTCCACTTACTTTCAATCACATGTCGGTTGTACAAGTCAAAACATGTATAAACACCACACCTACATAAGCAAATAACCGAGGTATCAAATGCAAGTCTTTCAATATATGACGCTACACAGGCAGTCGGTATTTCACCCTCTAAGCCCAGTTATGTACTCGCGAGATGTCGAGCAATTCTAACTTCTCCAGTACTTCTAGTCACCATTTTTAATACATTCATTGCTTTTACCTTAAATTAGTGGGCCCGGTAGCTCAGTCGGTATAGCGACTGACTACGGGTTGGACGGTCCGGGATCGCACCCATGTGAGGACGAGATTTTCCTCCCGTCCAGACAGGCCCTGAGGCCTATCCATCCTCCTGTACAATGGGTACTGGGTCTTTCCTGGCGGTACAGGCGGCCGGGGCGTGGGGCTGACCCACCACCCCCATCTAGTGCCGAAGGTCCTAGAAAAGGGTAAAGCTATACCTCTACTCAACCTAAGGGCCTGCGTGGCCTACAAAAAGGGTGAAAACCTACCTACATTAAATTATATAATCATCATCATCTTCATCATCTAGGTAACTTGCCCTTGCGCCATTTGTTGAACCTTTTTTGTCTCACACTTCCAGGGGTCTCTTCAATTGTCTCCTCTGGTTCCTTCTGTCTTTTGGTCTATAGTTTTCTTAGTATTCTCGGTAATCTATTAAGGGGCATTATGAATATATGTAGCAATCAATTTCTTCTGTATTCATTGTATTTTGTCCAAAACTGGGGTTATATTTATTTCTTTTGCAATTTATGTGTTTGTTTTATAATCTGTCCAAGTGTATCCCGCTGTTTTTCTCATATATTTCATCTCAGTTTGTGTTATTCTTCTTGCGTCTCTTGCTTTAATGATCCAATTTTCACTATCGTATGACGGAGCTGGAAGGGGTAGTGCATTGCATAGCTTTATTCTTGTTTTCTTTGAAACTCTTCTGTGGTCTAAACATATGTTTAATAATATCTGTATTTTCAAACAGTTACGCAATTTGATATCAATGTCCATTTATTTTTTCATACGATATCAAATTTCTTAAGTAGTGAGAGGAATTCACTTATTCTATAATTTTGTTGTCCATTACAGTTTTATTTCTAACTGGATCTCCTCCTCCTTGACATGCTACCAGCTTTTTGTTTTCTGGGCAGATAAAGTTAAACCACGTTCTGTTATTATTTGATTTAATTTGTACGCAGCTTTCTGCAAGCTATCTTCTGTGTTAGATATTATAACTTGGTCGTCAGCAAATAACAACGTTCACAATTGCTGGGGGAAATGCCACCACAAACATGCCTGTCCAGAGGCTAAAGGTAACTTTCCTGCTACTGGACCTAACCTGTTCTGTTGTAACTCATTCAGGGGGAAATTATAGCGACTGGAGAGTCTCACACGCACAAGCCGGAAGGAATATTCGAAAAAGAAGACTCGGAAATGAAAAAGGTATTACAGTTTAATTATGCAACCTGGGAAATTGGAGGGCTGGGAGGAAAAGAAGAAGAATTACACAGGACGTCTATTACGAAGGACTGTAAAAAATGCTTCTCTCTTACATCCTGTCAGCACATTTCAAGGTAATCGGTGAATCGCTTCTTGATAAATGTTCCAAATGTGATTTAGAATTTCGGTTCTTCTGCCGTAAAACGATTACCTTAAAAAAGTTTGTATTTAAGCACTTTTCTTCTATCACTGTAGAGTCCTAACGATCTTGACAACCAACACTTTTTCCACGCTAAGTTTTTCTTACCAATTTCTCATCCACAGGTAAGGTGCATTATAACCAGGAATTTTTAGGTGAAATTTGCAGTGGAATTTACTATGGATTGAATATTATAGCACCACTCAATCTTTTAAAGCCTAGTGCTTGTTATGTGTCAGTTGGATTAATTGGATTGATTTGTGAGAAATGAAGTATTACACAGGGTCAAGGAGGAGAGGAATATTATACATACTGTAAAAGGAAGGAAGACTAACTGGATAGGTCACATCTTGGTTAGGAAGTGCCTTCTAAAGAACGTTATTGAAGGAAAGGTAGAGGGGAGTACAGAAGTGAGAGGAAGATGAGAAAGAAGACGTAAGCAGCTACTGGATGACTAAGGAAAAGAAAGAGTACTTGTCATGGAAAGAGGAAGCACTAGATCGCTGTTTGTGGAGGAAGAGTTTTGGAAGAGGCCATGGACCTGACGTACGACAGACTATAGAATAAATGGTTGATATATGTACCACCTTTTGTAACATGAAGAAGTTATGCATTTTTCTCGCCTAGTTTATGTATGCGCTTCACATGGATCTCAGAACAGCGGTGATTATTTATATATACAGCATTCACTGACTGGTTGTCATAACCGATGAGTGTGTTTACTGCGCGGTACGGATTGGGACTTTAACAGAAACGTAATACTTTGTCGTCAAAAGATCAAGAATATGTTCAGTACTGAAGGCCACATGCTCAAAGCCTATACACCACGATTAAAAAGGAAAGAATTGTAGTGCTCCCGAGTATAAGTGCACCTACACTAATACCGCGATTCGGCATTGAGCGGAATTATACTACAGAATTCCCAGTTTATAAAATACTCCATACAATTCACTGATCGCTGCCACCGGACGGTATCAAATCTACTAGTATCGTCAATATACTCTCAACTTAATTACTGGGGACTCAAAATTCGGGATGCAAGGATAATATAACAAATTCTCAATTAGTTATCCAAAATTAAAAAAAAAAAAATTACCTATATTCTAAGTTACCAAATAAATTATCAATATCACTTTCAGTAAACTTAGTAAATTCCTAATAAGTATAAAATTTAAATCTAAAATTTAATTAAAATAGTTGCTTCGCCTGTTTATATAATCGTAGTGTAACTTATGTACATTTTTTTTGTAATTTGAAGTTGAATCGTACAAGAAATAAAATTGCCAAAATTGCTCAGTTCACGAACCCAAAAGTTTGTAACCAAATAATAATTTATATCCAGTCAACAAGACTCACCTTTTAACTGTAAAGAACAGCTGCACTTTATCATTTTAGTCACTCTTATAATTGTCAATTGTATATTAATTCACTTTTTATAATTTTTCCGTTTGTAGTATTAGTTCAACTTGTAGGCACCATACAGCCGGAAATGCGCTACAGTTCGGCCAACAAACACTACATCAGTACGTGAGAAAGTGAGAGTGATTTACCTCAAACAGTAAAATTTATAAAATCAACTTCGCAACTAAAGCATTCTTTAAAGCTTAATCAAATCTTAGGCGACGTCGCTGCACGTTCAGCGTTTGCAACTACTGTTTCCTGTTAACTGAGGTATCGTGCAATGTAACACTAAAATATACAATATTTTACAAATTAATAATGAACCTTATAAATACAGTCTGCACTCATTACAGAACTGACTTCAGATATCCTCTGTGTGACTCTGTGAGAGAAAGAGCAGCATGCCTGCTTGAGCAGAACTAGTCTTAGCCAGCCGATTTGTATAAGCACTCTCTCGCAGCGTCATTATTTCAAAACATCTGACATTAAGGAATGTATGGGTGTGAAACTTGGTCGCTCACATTGAGGGAGAAACATAGACTGAGAGTGTTTGAGTATAGGGTGTTGAGGGGAATATTTGGGGCTAAGAGGAACGAGGTAACAGGGCAGTGTAGAAAACTACATAATGAGGAGCTTAATGATCTGTACTCCTCACCCAGTATTGTTCGGGTTATAAAATCGAGAAGAATGAGATGAGATGGGCATGTAGCGCGTATGGGTGAGACGATAGGCGTATACGGGGTTTTAGTGGGTAAACCCGAGGGAAAGAGACCAATTGGGAGACCTAGGCGTAGATGGGAGGATAGTATTAAGATCGATCTCCAGGAATTGGGACGTGGGGGTATGGACTGAATCGAGCTGGCTCAGGATAAGGATAGGTGGAGGGCACTTGTGAATGCGGTAAGAACCTTCGGGTTCTAGAAAATGCGGTAAAACTCTTGACTAGCTGAAAATCGTTTATCTTCGCAAGAAGGACTCTGCTCCTTGGATTAACCTTTTGGTGCCGGAATTATTTTTTTAATTTCAGCACATCCTGTATATAAAATGTGAATAATACAGGAACCAAATACGTTAGAATTATGAAACAAACTGCATTTTGAAG
>Ga0123352_10005063_pt1 | contig 19703 bp, 16 predicted proteins | sample TergutLab28metaG_FD_89700 | JGI IMG/M metagenome (GOLD analysis project Ga0123352, IMG submission 89700) | Labiotermes labralis P1 segment gut microbial communities from Petit-Saut dam, French Guiana - Lab288 P1 | ecosystem: Host-associated > Arthropoda: Insects > Digestive system > Gut ... | reverse complement strand
CATTGACGGAGTCAGTTTCTGCTCTTATATATTCTAGAAAATATCGCACCATAAAACATGACCTAGCTGACATATTTGTTTGAAATTTTGGAAGGGTGGAGAACTTGAAGTATTTTGGAGAGGCGTTAAGGAGTAAAGATTCAAGGATGAAGAAATTGAGAGGAAATGAATTTGGAGTAATGCTCACTACAGCACCTTAATATTTTGCTCTCCTTCCAGCTTACAGAAAACATGACTAATGAAATGTAAATGTGTGTATGTGTATTCACCTAGTATTTTCATAAATGTTGGTGTCACACTAGGTCTGTGACATTGAGGAAGAACTGTAGGTTTAGAAACTGTGCTGATCAATATTTAGACTTTTATGGCTAAAAGTAATAGGATATTGGAGGAAACTTCATAAATTGTACCTGCCAACAGATATTATTAGAATTAAGGAAGGTGAGTGGCTGGATCAAGTAGAATCAATGTGACTTGAGACATACATTCAGGGTTATCAGAAATCCCTAATCATAATGAACAAGCATCTCAACTTTCAGGTGCCTATTTGTACACCAAGTTACAGACACGATGACATATCCATTGCTGTTACGGATGACTAAAATTCACTTTACTACACAGTCACTGTAGTAATATTATTTCGATTCCTACTATGGTTATGTTAAGGTTCTGGTGGTGCCAGTTTAACTCTTTAACGTCGGAATTAAATCTCGCCGTGCAAAGCAGCCTACCGAGATTTTTTACTGGGGATTTGAAATTTTAATGCTCACTCTTAGAGAAAAAAGCATTTCTCATAGACTTCTCCTTCAAATTTAATTAAATAGAAATTTCCACTCTGCTTATGAATTAATCAATGAGGAAAAAATGTTCATGTATTCTTATAATGAATTTAGGCCTATGAATCACATCATAATATAAAATGTAGTGTAAATATTTCATTACTCACATAATTCTGTTTGCTGCAGAAGGCCTGTGGCACCTTCAATCGCTCTTTTGTCATGACACACAGTAATCACAAAGAGGTTGATATATTACTAATTTACTTTGGTGTGATATTCCACGAAACAAATCACCACGTACAGGCCCACGTCACATCTGGCACACTTATGCACTGTCCCTTCCTTCACTGTGAGAAGAACACAAACAGCAACACATTTGGTTTGATGATTTTGCTGGCTGGTGTTTGCTATGATGACTCTTGAATCACAAAACATTTTTTCTGCCTCAACTGATCTGAGGGTGGGAGATCTTGGCTATTAACAGCTTCGTCAATCAAATTCCTTGCCAGAAGGAGCCCAAAATCTCGGTGGGTATATTTAGTCCCACATGAAGATAACAGTATCCAACTGTTGAGTATGCTAACAACTACAACCGTCTGCCTTATTTATTTTCCTCTGTATGACTGGCGCAGTTTCAGAAACATGTTGCCAGTGAGATGTGAACATCTTCTACAGTGATGGCAAAACAGATCTAAAGCTACAATGTGACTACTGTATAAAATTCCAGCTATTCAAGGGTGCCTAAGATGTTTTTAGTAGATTGACGGCTGTGTGTTACATGTTACTACCCCACAACTCCTATGGAGTACCCCAGCGTTACGAGAGGCACATCTGTAAGCCCTCCTGTAACTGTAAACATTGATTTTAGTGGATATATCCGATTTTTGAGCATTAGTTTTTTTCTGAATTATGTGGGTACGGTACACCACTGACGTTTTTGTCGACAAAAATGCTCGTTTCATAGGCCAATGTTGACATTTCAACCCACAGTGAACTCCATTGGCAGCGATAAACAAAGCTAGCAGTTTCTGAAATGTATTATTCATCCCGGCAAAATACGCAGTTACTATGTGTCAACATTATAAATCAAATTTTATGGTGGGATTTAAGAGGTGGATGGCTTCATAAAGAAACCCTGACCTTCAAGGGTCCTGCAGCTTAGCAAGCCACAGCAGTTTATCTAATAGGAGTGAACAAAATTCCTTCCAAATTTCTATACACTGTGTGCAATGTCTTTGTAAGTCGATCGGCAATTTAAAGGGCTCACTGTGCAAGGACTTCAGAAGTCGTTCTGCATTAAATGGTTAATAGAGGCAACTTAGCTTGGAGGTTGTGTTTATCAGCAACTAAGTTTTTTCTTTGGTTGTTCCAGTTTAATATATGTAGTTGAGGTTAGGATTGGTGATGTTTGAGGTTTGTCGGGCATATTTTGTGCCAATGTAGGATCAGTACACTAGGTGAGGGGTTCCATGATTTGTCAGTGTCTCACTTTTCTTCGTCCCTCATTTTGGTGTGTCAGCATGGCACTTGAATTGCACTAAACATATGGGCTGTATATAGTGATGTGCAGTGAAGAATATATGTGAGATCAGAAGATAGGTGGGCTAAAGGAATTGGGTGAGAGGGTGTGAGTCACGCTGTGGTGGAAATTGTAATGAACCCACGTGTTCTGTAAAAGATGAGGAATTGAAAGGGTAGCTGAGCAACTGTTGGCTTCTGAGGTAGGAATTTTGTGTGTGACATTGATTTTTATCCTTGTAATGATTTTGACAGTTAAAATGGAGGGAATGTTCAAAGAAGCTAGTGTATTATCATTTTTTATGAAAGAGTATACCATTCCTTGTCATGACAGAGGTCACATTAATGTTATGTTGGTTTTACAGAGCTGCACGGATTCTCTGCAAGTTCTGCGAGGTTCATGTAGTGAGACATTTCCAACATCACCTGATGGTACATATGATGTCAGCAGTATAGAAGTTGAGGAGGATGTAGTTGTCATAGATGAGGGTTTCATGGCTATAAATGAAGGGGTGGCTGTACGCATCAAACAAGAGGAGATTCCTGAAGATATAACTTTTCCTGATATAAAGCCTGAACCAGATGAGGTAAGTTATGTGTGTATATGTCTGTTATTAGACACATTTCACCAGTATCCAGAAATGTCAGTTGTTTTTGTGATGCCAGTATATCTGGCCAATTGAATCAGCTACACGGTTGGAACAGAAAATATTTGGCTGTCATTGTTTATTTTGGGGGTGGGGATGGGGGTGTGTGGGAGAGTCTGTACTAAATGGGTTAGTCTGCGTGTAATTGTAGAGAAGACAGAAATATATTCTTATCTCCATGCAGCTAGAAATTCTTATCCACAGGATGATTTGTATAGGCCAGACTAATTTTAGTACTTCTAGAAAAGAATTTTTTAATCAGGCCCCCACAGTACTAGAGAGGTGCCAGATTATTAAGTATTCCGTTTATCAAACAGTAACTGTACTGACCTAAGTTCTTACAGGTAATTTTTTCCTTGTGTTTTTTTGTATCATAGATGGTCAACAATCCCATCTTGTATGCTGCCACAATGACAGTCTAGCTTGTAGCACTTCTACGCTTTGTAATTATTTCAGTTGTCTCCGGAATTGTGAATGTTATGTACCTTGTTATGCCAGCAGCTGCTTTTTTACTTATTTTGGGCTCTCTGGAAGCCATTATAATAGCTCAGTGGGTTCAGTGAAGTCCAGATTACAAAATGTGAAATCACTGTATCAGTATGCATACTGGAAGGTACCAACACCATAGGCTCTGGAAATAAGGGGCTATTTTCATCAACTGCTGAAGTATCGCGATTTTTGGAGTATCAACTCCACATTGAAGGAATTTTACTGTATTTCACAAGCTCCCTTAGCTGTATTAAAAATTGCATTGTTATTTATTATAGGGGAGTTTCCCCATAGAGCAATGGTTCTCCTTATGCTAGAGAGTGATGCTGCATGTACCGGTTTAAGTGGACAGTCTGCAAGAAACAGTGCAGTGTTGGTTTTAGTGTGACGCTGCAAAGCCACAGGTAATACAGAACGGGATTTGTGAAGGTACTGACTGCCTGAAGGCTGCATTAAGCAGTGGTATGACAAGCCTGCAGGTGATAATGGTTGCCTCTGCAAGAAGTCTGAGCTGGGGGATCAATGAACCAGGGACATTGCTGTATCTTGTACCTTGGCCAAGTGCACTGATGTGCAGTATGGAAACACAAGTTTTGGAAAAATTATCGATTCTCACCACTGACCACACGCTCCATTCAAACAACATATAACTCTCTGCTTACTTCACTGTTTCTCAGGTCTGTGAGTATTTTGTCATGCTGTCCTATTATTAACATACTAGTGCCACCAAGATGTGAAGTTGTTCTGAATTGAACCCATAGCATATCATCCACATACTGGGTTTCAATACTCCTAACTTCTTACCTATCTGTCTTATGATTATTGCAGCTTTAGCAATATTTCAAGTACGAGATTTGGTGGGAATGAGTATAGGCAAGTGTCTAACCTGTAGCCAGATTAGACACATGATTAGACTATTTTAGTTTTAGTTTGAATATAATCTCATATGGAGGAACCTTAAAAATGTAATTTGTGTGACTTACGTATTTTTTGCATTTACGATTTGCTTTGCAAGTAATCTGCTCCCTGAATTCTGCGACATTCATTTAAACTTTACTTCAGTTTGTACACAGCGTGAAGTCTACCGGGAATGACTTTAATTGTAACCATTTGCACAATAATTGTTCTTATTCTCGGTGATTTATTACTATGAAATAATTTGTGAGACCAACTTGATGCAACAATTATGATTTATTAACCAACCATTAGCTCAACATGTTTTGGGCATCATTATGCCCATATTCAGGAGCGCAAGGTCGTATATCACTGCATATGATTTTCAGCACTTAGTGTGCTGGCTGGAGTCTTGGGAAGCCGGGAGGCAGGTTGTGTGCACAGTGTAGAGGCTGTTATTGAGTCGAATAACAGCCTTTACACTGTGCACACGATCTGCCTCCCGGCTTCCCAAGACTTAAGTCAGCACATTAAGTGCTGAAAACCATATGCAGTGATATACAGGCTTTCGCTCCTGAAGATGGGCATAATGGTGCCCAAAACATGTTGAGCTAATGGTTTATCAATAAATCATAATTGTTGCATCAAGTTGGTCTCACAAATCATTTCATATTAAGGATGCACAGTCAAACGAACAACAAATTTATTACCACTCACATGTACCTCAGAGGATCTGATACAAGTAGATGTTGTGCCACTTGCAGTCAATTTCTCTGGCCTCATAGTTATTTTTCTTAGAGTGTAGAAGGTCATCCTGAAACTGCAGCAGCCAGTGCGGTATCATTCCCTTATGTCAAGTACTGCAAAACATCACTTCTGTCTCAGTTGCAGTTTTTATCAGACAGTATAGCACAGTCATCACAAACATCAATTCCGTTCCCTGTGTATAATCTTACAGCCACATTGTAGTACTGCATGCAGACAGAGGGCAATGCTGCCTGTTGCTAAACACACATTTGCTGTCTGGGTGACTGGTTCACTGTACCATATTTTAACTGTAATATTTTTCTAATCTGGAGAATCACAAATATGATCTGTGTTCATATGAGACGTGAATGTTGAACAAGCCAGGGAGGTCTTTACTGCAGCCCATGAAAGTCTGTATTCCATGGTTGAACAACTACAGTTGTTGCACACAACTGTATGCCAGGCTGTGAAAGTATTTTTGCAGTTACAGCAAGCTGGTTGATCTCTGTGTTGATTTTGTTTTTGTGGTATCAGAAGCTGGAAGTCTCATGTTTGGTGGTATTTAGGGATGAAGGAACTCTTGAACCTACTACAGAGATGCTGAGTGGAGAGAACAGGACCAATCCATTGACCTGGAAGCTCATGTGACCATGATTTCTGAGATAATTTCACAGAACACATTTATATTCCACCATTTGACATTCTCCTGATGGAACAACACAATGAAATTGAACATGTTTTGAGACCTGCTGCCTTCTGGGATTGTATGCAGTGTAAATTGGTAATTCCATTCCGTTGTTTAGGGATAACAAATCAGTCATGTCTTGCAGTGCCAGGATTTCCAAAAAGAAATTTCTTGATAGCAGACAGCCTGCATGTACTGGATGTCTGTTAGTGGAGCTGACTGTTAATGAGCTTATGTAGTGGTAGCTGATTTTCAGACTAGACATAGATTAGTTTAGATCTTCAAAGAAAAGCGAAAAGCTGTAAAATATCTCTGTCACACTTCATTCTGAACTAGTGTCTTGTGACAGGAAATAGGGTATTTAATTTATGTATTGTTAACATAACACAGTATACTACATTTCTGATGCTTGATATAATTTGGTAAAGAACACGTCTTGTGATACAAAAATTTCTATAAAATGTTTTTTCTCTTTTTGAAATAGTAATATTGCTTCCTTCTTTGTAACAGGGAATCTACAATGGTACGTTCAGTGAGCACGGCACTTTGAATCAGCTGCAGGAGATACAAACTGCGGAATGTACATATTCTTGTGATGTGTGTAATAGAACATTTAAGCAACACAGACTTCTGAAGGTTCATCAACGAATACATACTGGGGAGTGTCCATATCACTGTGATGTATGTAATAAAACATTCCATGGCAGAGGTAATCTGAAAATACATCAACGTGTACATACTGGGGAGCGGCCATATCAGTGTAATGTGTGTGATAAAACATTCAGGGGCATGGGTAGTCTGAAAGTGCATCAATGTGTACATACTAGGGAGCATCCATATTGCTGTGATGTGTGTAATAAAGCATTCAGTGACAGAAGTAATCTGAAGGTACATCTGCGTGTTCATACAGGGGAGCGTCCATATCGCTGTGATGTGTGTAACAAAACATTTCGTGACAGAGGTAATCTGAATATACATCAACGTGTACATACAGGGGAGCGTCCATATCGCTGTGATGTATGTAATAAAACATTCCGTGGCAGAGTTAGTCTGAACATACATCAACGTGTGCATACTAGGGAGGGTCTATATCGTTGTGATGTGTGTAATAAAACATTCAGGGTACTGGAGCGTATGAAAGTACATCAGCATGTACATACTGGGGAGTATCCATATTGCTGTGATGTGTGTAATAAAACTTTCAGCAAACTGGAAAGTTTGAAGCATCATCAACGTGTACATACTGGGGAGCAGCAATATCAGTGTAATGTGTGTAATAAAACATTCAGGGGCATGGGTGGTCTGAAGGTGCATCAACGTGTACATATTGGGGAGCGGCATTATCGCTGTGATGTGTGTAATAAAACATTCAGCAAACTGGAAAATTTGAAGGATCATCAGCGTGTAGATACTGGGGAGCATCCATATCGCTGTGATGTGTGTAATAAAAGATTCTGTGGCAGAGGTAATCTGAATATACATCAGCGTGTACATACTGGGGAGCGGCAATATAGCTGTGATGTGTGTAATAAAACATTCAGCAAACTGGAAAATTTGAAGTATCATCAACGTGTACATATTGGGGAGCGACCATATCAGTGTAATGTGTGTAGTAAAACATTCAGGGGCATGGGTAGTCTGAAGGTGCATCAACGTGTGCATACAGGGGAGCATCCATATTGCTGTGATGTGTGTAATAAAGCATTCAGTGACAAAAGTAATCTGAAGGTACATCAGCGTGTTCATACAGGGGAGCGTCCATATCGCTGCGATGTGTGTAATAAAACATTCCGTGACAGTGGTAGTCTGAATATACATCAACGTGTACATACCGGGGACCGTCCTTATCATTGTGAAGTGTGCGGTAAGATGTTCAGTCAGAAATGTGTTCTTAAGAGACATCTTCTCTTCTATTGCAATCAGCATTCATAATCCCATGATATTTATAAGTCATTCATTATGGTGTTTTATGTGAGTAATCATTACCGTTTACAGATCATGGGGTTTCTATTTCTGTGGTACTTTAAAAAAGTTTTCCACTGTGCACTGATATAATTCACACTTGGCAAATTCATGTATGTCCAGTAGTGCAGAATATTTTGGGAGTTCGGAGTATTCATGTATTTCAGATTTGTTGAAATGATGGACATTGTGGTTTATGAATACTTGTTAACACCTCTCATTATTTCCCCCATGTCAGAACATTTTTACAGGCCAGATATTTACTAATTACCCACTTCTTGGTGTAGGAAGTGGCTACATAATTGTATTTGTGCTGGAAGTGGCTGTCTATAATTGCAAACACTTCAGAAGCCATCCATATGAAATCATGAGGAAAGCAGAGTTCACATTTCATTGTTTCAAATTCCTTCCATAGTATGTCTCCTTACACACAGTAATAATTCAGCCAAGTGTATGTCTGACAGTTGTGTGCTACAATAATTATATAGGACTTGTCCATAATCCTGACTTTCTTTTTTATAATCTTATTATGTCCAGTTTTTCAAATGCTGTATATGAGCAGTGTCAGAACTGTGGACAGTGTCAATATCAGTTGTGCATATTGTGATTATTACTTCTGTGACTGGATTCCAATCTGACAAGAATTTCACTGTGTAAGCAGCAACTGTACCGTTGTACTGCAGGCTGATGCTATTGACAGCCAGCAAAAATAATGTAAAATATTTTAACTAAACAGATGTCAGCTATTCCCCCCAAAAAAAACCCCCCCGCTTACGTTTGTAAGTTCTGACCAGTCAAAGCAGATTTTGTGATCCCACACATAAATATGTACTGTACTTAAAATCACATATTTTGATATACATTTTTGTGCAGCTTTTAAGAGACCGGTGTCATATTATGACAGAGGAGTAGTATGGACAAAGCTAAATTGGATGCACACCACCAGTGTTGTGATTTCACATAGATATGCTGAACTTAACGGAAAATGTTATCCCCAGTATCATAACGATATTTGTACTGAAGAGAGAATACTGGCCAGAAATTGGAATGTATGTACTGGGGAGGCAGAAATTTTGATCTGTTACCCCTGATTGCAGAAATGGTTCATTTTGAGAAAGACTTGTGCATGATAGTAGTATTGATGTCCCTTTTTTAATACTTGTTTAGCACTTGCTACAGGAATGTAGTTTCTGTGTATGTAGGGCTTCTGAGATAGAACCTCAGAGTTTGACATTGTCACATGTTGGTAATATTTAAAGTGCTAACGGTATTTCATTCATATTATCTTAGAGCAGTAAAAATAGGTAAGTTGGAAGTCCTCACAGTAGTGTTAAAGAAGATGCTGGTTGTGTGAAGTGTGGATGGTTTCTTGAAATGGTCTGAAAATGGACTTAGCGATGTGGTGTCCTGTCTCAGAAGATTGGGATGTCAATATAGACATTTTACTTCACGCAACAGTCACATATGCCTGATAATAACACATAAAGTTTCATTGTGGTGGATTAATTTCTTAGTTATTCTCGTCTTCCATAAGGCACTTACTGTTTGCAGCTTGCATTAATAAATGGTTGTTGAAGAGAAGTGACAAAAAGATTTGAGGCTTTTGGAAGAAATCACAGAGGCGATTGAAAGGTGTTGTGGGATTCTGTAGTCATGAAAAAAGGTGGCGCAGGTTCCTGGCAGCAGCAGAGAATCTGTGGGTGGTTCAGAGAAGTTGTGGTGAAGGGAGGGTGTTGGGGGGAGGTGGAGCTAGACTTTGCTTGGGCTGTGCTTTCTGGCAGGTGAAGTTTCAAGAATGTGTACATGATTCTTATTCTACATGATCACCCTTTGTAGCTTTGTTGTCCCGACTTGCTGAGTCTCGTATGTGATCCTCTTTCCGGAAGCGGGTGTGGTTCACTGAATCACATATAGTTTTAGTGATTTTCTTTTGACTTGTGTTTTATTTATTCTTTTTAATCTTGATGTAAAATAATGGAGTGCTGTATCCAGTTAAGCAACAAGATCATTTCTAGGAAACTGGCACAGTCACTACTCTGTGCTCCCACTTGCACCATGCTTGTACGCGACAGAATTCGCATTGGATTGCTAGCGTCCATTATCAGCTCCCAACTGTTTCTTTGTTTAAATCTGTCTCCTATAAACCCCTCCTACCTATCATCAATGGTTCGGAAAATACGTTAACAGATTAACCTACAACGCATGGCCATGAACCATCCATAACTGATGCCAGCAAACCTAAGAAACGAATATATAAAAAATGTTTGGCTACATTACGAAGCATGGTCATCATTCCTTTATATACCCTATTCCTACAATATATTCAGCACATTGATTGCAGAGTGTGAAACTGAACGGAGTACTTTGTGTTGTGTTTGTGCAGTGTTTGAAAACATATAGTTTACTATCTCTCGGAACACAACTACCTTTATTTAGAAACAGCTTCATGTTTCTGTAGTTTATAACCACCATCGGGCCATCAATACAGTATTTTTAAGAGGGTAAAATGCAATAAACAAAAATATATATATATTTATGTATGTATTTTCACTACAAGGTGTCACACTGGAATCCCTAAAATAATTTTAGAACTCTCAGCTAATATGAGACCACATTTTAAAATTTCATATTGTAATTAAACACTACACTTCGGTGAATATATATATATCATTTGACCTTATTTTACAATATGGTCTTGATATCTCCATGTTTGCTGTAAATGAGCAAAATGAAAAGGTAGTATTTGATGGATAGTTAACTATTTGTTTTTGAGTGAAGAGTTAAAGCTGGAGGATCAGAATATGTTCAGAATATTAGGATTACTGTGTGCACATGTTACATCATAATTAAGTCTACTGTCTGCACACATTGCAAGGTAATTAAGCCTACTCTCTGCACGTGTTACAAGTTAATTAAGTCTACTGTTTGAACACATTACAGATAATTAAGTCTACTGCCTGCATACATTACGAGATAAGTATACTCTCCTTACTTACTTACTTCATGGGGCATAGTCCTTGAGAAGCTAACCAGTTTGTCCAGAAATTCCCCGCATTTTATGGAAACCGAGGGTTCATTACCGCATTTATAAGTGCCTGCCACCTGTCCCTATCCTGAGCCAGTTTGATCCTGTCCCTACCCCCACCCCACTTCCTGAAGATCCATCTTAATATTATCCTCCCATCTGCGCCTGGTTCTCTGCAGTGGTCTCCTTCCCTCAGGTTTCCCCACCAAAACCCTGTACTCACCTCTCCCCTCCTTCATATGCACCACATGCCCCACCCATCTCATTCTTCTTGATTTTATCACTCGCACAATATTGGGTGAGCAGTACAGATCATTAAGTTCCTCATTATGTAGTTTCCTCCACTCCCCTATTACCTCATCCTTCTTAGGCCCAAATATTCTCCTCAACACCCTATTCTCAAACACCTGTATGCTATGTTCCTCCCTCTGTGTCAGCGACCAAGTTTCATGCCCATATAAAACAAATGGCAAAATTTTAGTTCTGTATATCTTAATCTTTAAATTTTTGGTTAGCAAACTGGAAGGCAAAAGATTCTGCACCAAATGATTGTAAGCATTACCTGACCTCAGTCTGCTCTTAATTTCTTCCTGACTAGAATTTTGATTTGTTAAAGTTGTTCCCAAATGTTTGAACTCTTCCACCCTTTCAAAGGAACCATTATAAATTTTCCTACTGCGACTTTGTCCTGCATTATGGTCTCAAGACATGACCTTGTACTTACTTTTATCTGCATTTACTTCTAGCCCAGTCTCCTTACTAACCACTATCAAAGCTTCTGAGTTTTCCTTTACAGTATGTATGCTTCCTACCAATACATTAACATCATCGGCATAAACCAGAAGCTGGTGTGTACCATTTAATTTCAAGCCATCCTGGTTTACCTGAACCCTCCAAATGGCATACCCTACGGCAAAGTTGAAAAGCAATGGCGATAGAGCATCTCCTTGTTTCAAACCATTCCTAATAGGAAACATGTTGGACTCTACTATATGTTTCAGTCAGACACATTTTTATTAGCCCTACCAGTTTCATGGGGATACCAGACTCAAAGAGAATATTATATAAGACCTTCCTCCTAAGTGAATCAGAAGCTTTCTTGAAGTCTATAAAGAGCTGATGCACTACTTCATTGTATTCCCATTTTTTCTCAGGTATTTGAGGAATGCAGAATATATGATGAGTATTTGACCTGGTGCATCGAAATCTACATTGATGATCCCCAATAATTTCCTATGCATATGGAATTAACCTCAACAGCAGGATGTTGGATAAAATTTTGTTTGTAGTTGGCAAAAGTGATATGCCCCTATAATTACTACATTCTGTTTTATCACCCTTCTCATAGATAGGTACTATGATTGACTCCTTCCACTTCTCAGGCAATTCCTCCTTATTCCAAATAGAAATAATAAGTTTACAAATCTCACAGTGAATTGTCTTACCCCCCTGCTTTAATCAGTTCTGCTGGTATTTGATCAATACCTGGTAATTTGTGACTTTTCAGCTTTTCAATAGCCAACTCAACCTCAGAGGCACTTGGCCCAGGTACTGGTGATTCTGCTGTGTGTATTTCTGTCTGCCTAACATTATTAACCCCATGTACATTCAATATCTGGGAGAAATAATTCCTCCACTTAGCCAAAATACCGTGGGAGTCTTCAACCAAATCACCCTTATCAACCTTCACAAGTATACTGTCATAGATGATATTAAACGTTTGTGCCATACAGACCATCACTGATACTTATTCTTTGAAGAGAACATAGAATTTCATTTATACAGTATTAATTTTTTGGGGTCAAAATTCCAAGACTTAGTGCATGTGAAGCAAAGAAGGGTTTTTACTATACAAATTCCATACATACTTTTCTGAACATGTTGTGTTTTAGACTATGTGCAGCTCAACACCTGAATTCTTCACCAGATGTTTGGCCAGGAAATCTGACATTGTGACGATCTCCCTGCGTATGCATGAAATGAAATAAAACTGGTCACATCTGTTCGCATGAAACTAGTTATATGCAACACATGAGGATGTCCCTCTGCAATGACAGGATTTCATAATTTTTATTCGTATTGGGCATATAGTGGAGGTTGAATATCAGTTATGTCACTGATTGATGTACTGTTGTGTCAGGCATGTCATGTTAGCAGTGAGCATAGTGCTGGCACTGCCAATACCACATCATCTAGCTTGCTACTCCCCTATGGTAAGTGGGCCAGGCAGAGAGGAAACTTGGGGGTCCTTTGTGACATCTTTCGGTGCGATATAGATTGCACATTGTGTGTTTCACTAATGATGGCCAAAGTGCAGTCACCCAATCACTGGCTATATTAATTTGTATGGATTTTGGTGCAAAGCGAATTTTTAATGGCTACACTTTTTGAGTAAGTTGTGTAAACATCATAGTGACATCATCTAATGCGCTTTTCTTGCTTTGTTGAATATTCAGCAGGTTTACATGTACATGCGTAAAAACTCAGTTCAGTAATAATAAAATAAAAGGATCATACAATTTTCTCTGAATAATTTAAAATATTTTGCTGACAACGCTTAATGAATAATGAATTTGTGAAGTTCAAATATGAGCTGAAACAAGTACTGCCATGTGTAAGACCACAAGAAAGCAGCAACAATGAAAATTCTAAATTCTTTAAGTTTCCAAGTGGTCAGGTATGGTAATTGTGATGATATGTGTTAGTGCTATGCCAAGAATCCTGCTGTTTGTTAATAGAACAAACAGTATCACATAATGGGTATTGTGCACCAAAATTTGCTTATCATTTATTCAGAAAGAAATGAAAGTGTCCTTTGTTTGATGTTGTGTTTGTTATACTATACATATGTAATGACTCATTACCACTGATTTATATAATTTCTTTCAGTGAATTAACAAAAGAATGTGTGTAATTTAATACATAACAGTGTAGTGAACATGGTGCACTACCTGTAATTTGGATCACAAATCTGCTACCATAGTAAATACAATGTATGAATGAGCCAGCTAATAACACTTTTTTATATTCTGTGGCTTTTTTTTGTGCATGGGTCTCAGCTGTGGTCAGTCAGTCTTGTATGAATACACATTTGGTGCATGTGCCTCTCATTAGTGTTTCTTCACTGTACTGTAAAAAATGTGGCCATTAGTGATATATTTTGCTGGTGTACGGTGATTGAATTTCTTGTGAAGGAGAAACAGCTCAAGTGCAGTGAATGCATTTGTGCCACCAGTTTCAGAAAGTGCATGACATGAAATGGAGATTAGCATGATGTACATAACATAAACATGGCAAACAACGCATCCTGCAAAAAATGTGACACCATAGAGCTAATAATGATGAAGGTTGCGATCAAGAAACGAAGTGACAACTTGGAGTGGCATTCCGTACCGTCTCCAAATATGAAGGCCAGAGCTGTCTTGTTTGCCAACAAGGGTGTGGAATTCCTTGGATTGCATATTTCTTCATTTTTGGCCTAAAGTGGGAACAATAAGTACTACTTGACTTTCTGATATGTTGTACACTGTCATATCCATTTTGTGAAAAAGCACCTGTTGAAATAGATTTACTTTTCTGCACAACCTCACAGCACCCAGGCCATATGTTCATTGCACTACCCTACCCAGGCCCTATATATTGATTGCACTATTTTGCTTCATGTCTTATCAGTCTGCACAAATCAAGCCAATCGCTGGTCACTACTATCTGAGCTGCTGTTGGCAATTTCTTATCCTTGAAGCACAGGTGCCCAGCCACTAGTTATATACCCTGGCATGTTTTGTATAATTGAATACTGCTTGTGCATTCTGTAGCCAGTCATTGTACAGAGGTTCTGTAGCCTACTTCTTATAATAAAACTCCAGTCATCCAGTCTGAATATATGGTCCTAAATATGAAAACTGGGAATGGAAAAGTCGGACAAATTGAGAACTAGAAGAGATGAGCAAAGGAGAAAATATAGTAAAATGGATAAAAGAGCAAAGGATAAGTTGGTTAGGTCACTTGGAGAGAATGGATGAGGTTAGGATGCCCAAAAAGATCTTCACTCAAAAACTGGAAGAGATAAGGTGAAGGGAAAGACCCAGGAAAGGATGGAAAGAGGAAGTGGAAAGAAATCTTGCTTATTGTATCTAGTTTTCTTTGCTACATTCATTAGGGAGGTTTGGCATAGATTTCAGTTATTCTGCCACTGTAAATAATGTCTGGTGACATTTCCAAGAGATATCCAATATTTTTTTTGGCATATTTGTGATGAAAAGTTGTAACAGTATGTCTCGTAGCTTCACTATGCTTGTTTGTCTATCTGTATGTGTTTGCATATAAGAACTCAAGCCCCTGTACAGATTTACAAGAATTTTTTTATTGGGGAGATTACTAAAATTTATTGATGTTCCCTTTTGTTGTTTGATTCCAAAAAGTACTTCAATCTGAAAATGAAAAGTATGTGTGAGTAGGTTTAGCATGATTACCTTCCGTCTTTGAACTTAGATAGAAAGTCATCTTTCTTGCTTAGTGATCAGGCAAGATAAAAAGTAGGCTTTTATCTCATGCTTCCTTTCTGTGATTAGTCAGTCTTCCTTTTTCATGATGCAGATTTACAGATTTTACAAAATGTGCATGCTTTTATCTTTTTTTATAGAACCAAGTTATTTCTCTAACCTCATCCCTGACACCAACAACATGATTATTGTTCATAATACGTGGCACATCTTTATTCATTCCAGTTGTACTGTCTGTTGTGGATGTGTTTCTTGTACCATATTTTGAGTTTGATGTTTGTTGGACCATGCATCATTGTGTGCTTTAGCCCGCAGCCCAGACACTACTCCAACCTAACCGCACCTAACCTCCAACCTACAGCAAACCAAGAACGAAATGACCAATGTGGTAATCAACGTTATAGTCACGAGCTACTGATGATGGGCATAGTAGTGCCCAAAACATGTTGAGCCTATAAGAAGCACAATGAAATAATAAGTGGCATCTAGTTGGTTTTTTATTCTTCATATTTTGGGTTTTCTACCTCTAGCAGGGACACAGGGAAGTTTCAAAAAATAAGGTGACAGCATGTCTGACATGAAATAGTATCATGGGAAAGCAGATTGTGTCACTGTACAGCTGTGAGTGGATGTATGTCATATTAAAGTTGAATGGTCTGCCAGAAGCATGGCAGACTTTGAAATATGAAGTGTATTTTGATTTTTGTGTGTGATGTGTGTTGCACCAATAAAAATCCACTGCTAGTTGGAGACAGTGTATGGTGTATGTGTAGTACCATGAGAAGAGGCAAATACCATGCATGGCTTTCAACAGTGGCATGACAGTTGTTGACAGGTAGTGACATGGGCAACAAGCATGTCCATTACAGATGATGTGTGGTGTACAGACATGTTCAACTGCTGACATTGCCAGAGAGCTACACATTCACTGGGTAGTGCACCAACTGGATGACACACAAGTGCGCGCGTGCACCCACACACCTGTGCACATGCGCACACACAACCACGCGCCCACACACACAGGAGAGCTGTTTATGGCTCTACATCTGATAGGTTATGGATCAGTGCCAATCTTGCGCTCAGTGTTTTTTTATCTTTCACTGAATCCTTGAAAAGTATGTTGCTGGAAGTGAATGCAGTAGATGATGATGTGAAGCACGGTATCACCGTTGGCTACAGACACTTGACAACAGTGTCTTCACCCTGGAATATAAGCCTTGGTACTAGTGTGGGGTAAATGTCGTGGTGGAAGTGCTGACTACATTGACGTCCTTTGTGTACCATCTACTTCACATGTGCCATGTATTGATCAAAGTCACAGTAACATTCTGACATGAGCATTTGTTACTTAATGTTTTGACAGTTCTTTGTATATACATTGCAGTCTGATCAGGTGTTATACTGGGTGTTCTGAATGGTGCAGTTTGTCACTTTTTGATAATTTTTACAGTGAATTACTCGTACTTTTTCTTGTAGTGACTTTCACCCTGTTATGCCTACACAATTTTGTAACTTGCCTTATGTAACATTATACATTGAGAGTTACATATGTCTTGTTTGGAAAATTTTTCCTATATTCTGCAGGTATTTGTGTGAAATGTTTGGTGTTGTACTGTTAGTAACTTTTATCATGCCTGTGATTTATCCATTATTTATTGTAGTGGTGCTGGTTTTGTATTTTTGTTTTTATCTGAGTTGCTGAGTGGCAACTTATGCATATAGTTGAATTTAATATCTACAGTGGATGGACAAATAATGGAAACACAAGACAATATACGAATAAAACTGTTTGTGCCAGCTGCACTGAAATAATATTAGTTGTGTCTTTTGTTTGTTTGTGCTGTGCAGTGCCAGTGTCAATGCATTACAGATTGTGTTTAGTTAACAGTTTGTGTGCAAGTACTGCAAAATGGGAGACTTCTCAGAGTTTCAAAGACGACAGTGTTGGTGCATGTTTAGCTGGACTATATGTAACCAAAATGGCTACTTTATTAGGTGTATCCAGAGCAGCAGTTTCCAAGGTTGTGATGACATACACAAATCATTGGAGGACATTAGCAGCTGTGAGGAATAGTGGTCAAAAAGCAAACCTAAGGGAAAGGAATCGCCATACATCGAAGAGGATTGTTTCTGCAAATCATAGAAGTACTGCAGCAAAGGTAACAGTAGAACTTAATATTCATCTTGAAGACCACTGCCACAAAAACAGACTGACAGGAGCTTCACAAATCCAACATCCAGCATAGAGCTGCAATATTGAACCTATGATTACTGAAAACCACTAAAAGGTGAAAAAGATGGTGTGATGATCACAAAACCTGGCCATCTGATGATTGGAAATGCATAATATGGTCAAAAGGATCATCCTTCACATTGTTCCAAACTTCAGGCTTAGTTTCTGTTTGGACATCACACAAGGGATCCTGTAATCTTGAATGCCTGGTTCCAAATGTGAAACATGGAGCCAGATCTGTGATTATTTTGGCAATATCTAGTATTCTGCTGGTCCTGTACTTCTTCTGAATGGTCGAATTACTGCCAGTGACTACGTGGACATTTTAGGTAGCCAGGTGCATCCTATGATCCAGGTGTTGTTTCCTAACAATGGTGCAATTTTTCAAGTCAACAATTCTCCCACACATGCAGCCAGAAATGTTCAGTCTTGGTTTGAGGAGCATGAAGATGTGCTTCAACATCTTCTCTGGCTAGCACAATTGCCCACCTTAAATGTCATCAAACCACTGCAGTCATATAATGTTACATGGTGTATGTCAACACAATAACTTTATTATATAAGGTAATACAAGGCTACATGTTTTGACTATAACCTAGTCATCTTCAGGCCTATATTAACATTTGTGTTACCAGATGCTATGCACACTTTGGGATCCCATCATGTTTACATTCGTGGAATATATCTAATTAAAACTTTTGTCTAAATGGTGTGATGTGCAAATACAGGTTTGGGGTACGTATTTGCACATCACATCTTTTAGACAAACGTTTTAATTAGATATATTCCACGAATGTAAACACGATGGGATCCCAAAGTGTGCGTAGCATCTGGTAACACAATTGTTAATATAGGCCTGAAGATGACTAGGTTATAGTCGAAACATGTAGCCTTATATTACCATATATAATAAAGTGATTGTGCTGATGTACACCGTATAACATTATATTACGTTGAGAGCACATCATGATGCTTCAATTCACTGCAGTCAGTTTTAGAGTGCAGGGTGAGAAGCAAATTCCCTTCATTACGTCTCAAGCAATTAGAAGTACAGTGGTACAATATTTCACTAGAGACTATTCAGAACTCATATGAACTTTTTCCAAGAAGGATACAAGCTGTGCTACAGTCAAATGGTGTCCCAACTCCATATTAATAAAGAAATGTGTATCTTTCACAGCTTTTTCCATTATTTTTGTCCATCCCCTGTACATGCTGCAAAGTTAAATTCCTGGGGGGTGATTAGATAAATTATTTTAAAATGTATCTTTTTAAGTAGGTGTTTTGTTTCATAGTTTACCTTGTCTGTCTGTGTTCAGTGATGCTGTTGAATGGTTTTGTTTTGTTAACCTGTTTCATCATAACCACTTATTACTATATATATATATATATATATATATACTCGAATACTAATGATGAGGTGTTTATGATTTTGGAACTTGATGAGGAATATCCTCCTGGTGTCCTGTCACAGGTTGCAACATGTAGATGTGCACCATTAAATCAGTGTGATACGAAGTCCTGTTCTGATGGCATTAGTATGATAATTGCAATCACACTGCTTATGTACCAAGTGGATTACAATGAACTGTAAATGTCCCACCCAAGTCCAGATGATAATGTACTACTTGAACTTTGTTATAATTTTTGGCCTGGTTTTATGTGTTTGTATTTATTGTTCTCCTCATACTATTCAGGTACATTTCATATTTTTAATTGAGCATTCTTTGATATTTCCCTTTGACCCCTTGCTTGGTCATGATTTTTTAGATGTTTATAAAGTAATTTCATAAATGTTAGCCGAGGTCCTTCAGTCGGAATGTAGCCACGAGATGGAATTTGATGCTGTATACCAGATTATGGTTTTCACTTTGTACAATTCTGCGAACTGGAAGTGCCCTAAATGTGGGAAAATAGCCCTGTGTTTTTTAGTCCTGTGCTACAGTTTAGTGGCTTTTGTATTTTAATTCCCGTATTTGAAGTTAAAAGCCAGTAATCCTTGTTTTTAATATTGGCATTAAGATTGTGGTAACGTGTTGCAACAATCGCCAAACATACTTGCATGGAAGATTTCATGACCAATTTGTCAGATGGTACCAAAATAGCTATAAATATTGTGTTGATTTTTTTTTTTTGGGGGGGGGGGGTGGTTTTGTGGGTTTAGTTTTGTTTTGTGTGGGGGGGTTATTTTGGGGCTGTTTGAAGTTCATGGGTTTTGCGTG
>Ga0123352_10005061_pt1 | contig 19708 bp, 17 predicted proteins | sample TergutLab28metaG_FD_89700 | JGI IMG/M metagenome (GOLD analysis project Ga0123352, IMG submission 89700) | Labiotermes labralis P1 segment gut microbial communities from Petit-Saut dam, French Guiana - Lab288 P1 | ecosystem: Host-associated > Arthropoda: Insects > Digestive system > Gut ... | reverse complement strand
CGACGGTTTCGTAGCCGTCTGCGTTAGGTTCTTCGTATACAGGCAACCCAAATACCGGTAGCGCACTAACTAACATCGCAACTACCAGCAGCAGCATCGTTATTCTTTTCCTCTGCTTCCTTATCCTTTCTCCTAACCTTTTCCCCTTCTCCATCTGCATATCATACACCTTTCCTTTTTCTAATAAATTTGTTATATATTTGAACTTTCACAGTCCCTTGCCGTGAAAGAAGTTTCCTTTTTACAACCGCGCGAACCAAGCGGCTATATCTTCGTCCGATTTTTGCAGTCTTTCCTCGGTTATCTCGTATAAAACCCGAAATTCACCGTCCAAACTTTCGGTATAGCCGAGATAGATGAATCGCTCAGGCTCTTCGAGATAGAAAAGCATTCGATTTCCTCGCTCGGTTGACCGCGAACTGCTCACAAGCGTAAATCCAAACTCGTAAGTAAAATCGATAAACTCAGACCTGTTAGTGATTGTCGGTATAAGCGCCGCAATGTCAAAAGCGTCCGATTCTTCGTATTCCGCAACAATCGGCGGCGGATTAATAAAATTATCATTCACATAAAGCCCGAGATATACGGTTCCCGCTATAATCGCCGCGCAAGTTATGCCGATTGCTACATTTACGACTGTGCTTGATGTTGTGGCGGTTGTGGTTGCGGTGGTTGCCGCGCTTTCCGTTGCGGCGACTGTTGTGGTAGCGGCTGCGACCGTTTCGACCGCTCCGCAAACTCCCTGCCAGATAAGCGCGCCGGCTTCCGCGGGGGCAACGGCGTTGGCTTCTTCCAACAAAATTCTCGTAATAATGGGGATTGGCAAGATTGCCATAGTTTTATCCAACGCTCCCTTCTCAATAAGGGTTTCGGCGCGCTCTCGCAAAGATTTCCGCGCTTTAACCAAGCGATTTTGCACGGCGCCAACTCCGCTATCCGTAATTTCCGCGATTTCCTTCATCGACAAATTCTCAAAATAAAAAAGCAATATCGCCTCACGCTGTTTTTCAGGCAATTCTCCTATTATTTTAGCTATTTCAGACCTTATATCTTCTCTTTCATACGCCTCACTCGGTAGGAACTCCACTTTTTCTTCCTCCATAGATTCGTAATCGTCAAGTTCGTCCGCTTCGTCGCGCGACTTCTTCCTGCGAAAGTTCAAGCAAACATAGTTAATGGTCGTATGCATAAATTTATTGAATGCGTTCGGCGCACGCAAAGTATCAATTATTTTATGCAGTTCAATAAAAACCATTTGTGTTGCGTCATGCGTGTCCTGTTCATTTTCAAGCATTTTATAGCAACGATAATAAACTGTACGCCAAGTTGCATTGTACAGCTCTTCAAAATAACTTTTTTTGTCTCCTTGAACCTTGCTTACCAATGCTGCCATTTCTGTGTTTTTCATAAGCACCTCACACTTAAATTTTCTTCATAGTGTTTTTGCTCACATAATACAAGTGTCGCAAAATCTAAAAAGCATAGCTAAATTTTAAAAAATTTTTAATTTTAATTTTTTAGTTATATTTTGTCTTATTGTACACATCTAATTAAAACGCTGAAAAACACTTGTTCCACATCCTTTTTCAATTATTTATAAATTCTTCTTATATAATATCATAATAACATTTTATTGTCAATAATAAATAATTATTGACGTAATAAGTTTTCTTTGTTATAATAGTCCAAAGGAGGGGTTATATGAAAAATTTGCGTAAACTTCGAGAAGAACAAAAAATAAGTCAAAAAAAATTAGCAGACAATCTCGGTTTGGCACAACCACAGATACACGGGTACGAAACCGGCGCATACGAGCCGGAAATTGCAATGCTTAAAGAATTCGCGAATTTTTTCCAAACTTCTATCGACTATATTGTAGGCCACATCGATATTAAGCAAAGGATTGAACACACAGAAGGGTTCGCCTTAAACAAAACCGAAGCCGCATTGATTGAAAAATATAGAAAATTAAACAATAACGCGCAAAACGGTATAATGAACATGATTGATACTTTATTAGAAAACGCGAAGTAACCTTTCGAATTATACTATATTTTTCGGCATATTTATAGTGTAAAAATGTTGGGAAAACATATAATTTTTGGGATTTGAAATTTTTTGTTGAAAATAGATAAAAATCGTGTTATAATGCGAATTTAGGAAAGGAGGCTTGACGATGGTTAAACTCAAAAACATACTATCGTTGGTTGTGATAACAGCTTTATTATTGTTGCCTATGTCAACTATAAGCGTGAGCGCGGAAACCGGCGGCAACGATTCTATTATAGCTACGGAAGACTCAATCACCATTCAATCAGAGTCAAACTTCGACACAAACGAAAATATCAACAATAACAAAGTCATTGACACTAATAATTCGAACAACGAACCTGATGTTTCAGAAAACAAAACAAGCGAATTGAATAATAGCAACGATAAACTGAATGAAACAAACAACTATGAAGATATTGACGCTTTAGACGGTCCCGGCGACTTTTTTAATCGCGGAACCATCACATACAACCTAACAGGCGGAATCGGCGGTCCTATTCCAAACCCCGAGTTTGCATTGGTAGGCTTCGACAGACCGTTAAGCGATACAGAACCGACACATGACCCCGTTGATTTGAACGGCGAAATGGCAGATGTAATTTTTATCGGTTGGAGCTTGACCGAACCAAGTGATATATTAACAGCAGACGATGAACTACCTCAGTTGGTAACATATGTAACAGTAATATTAAACGAAAATGTGACTGTATATGCGGTTTGGATGTTTGATATCACTTTCCCTTTGACGCATGATATAACATTTAACCTAAACGGCGGAAATGTTGCGGGTGACACAAACGCAATCGTCGTTTCAATTATAGAAAACGCAGCAATAGGCGCCGCAGTTCCCGCGCCTGTTCGAACAAATCATAGATTTAACGGTTGGCAGGAAAACGGTGAAGGTCCGATATTAAGCACGGATTATGTTACAACGCTAACTGTTGACCAATCCCGAACATTTATAGCTTCATGGCGGCGATTAAACACCGGGGGCGGCGGTTGGATTCCAATTTCACCTCCAATTCCCGAAGAACCGGAAGTAGAACCGGGATTGCAGGAAGCAGAACCAAAATTGCCGGAAGAGATTCCAATAGAAGAAGCACCGATAGAAGAATTTATCCCCGAAGAAGTTCCGGCTATTGAAGAACTGCCTCCTCAAGAAGATCCTCCTATTGAGGAATTACCCGAAGATGAATATCCGCCTTATGAACCATACGAGCCGGCAGAGGAAGTTCCTACAATCGAACCGGAAACCGAAGAAGAGTATATAGTAACAGAACTTCCACAAATTATTGAAGAACCGACGGCGAGCGAAGAAGATGTGGAAGCAACTCAGCCTATTGTTGAATTTACTTTAACCGATGTCGGCAATCCGGTTGCCGGAAACGTAAGGCGTTTCAAAATAATTAACACTTCGTCGCCCGGGTTGCAATTCTTATCCGGCACAATTCCGGCGTTTACGAACGGCAACGGAATTTTCTATACCGTCAGATACCTGACTAATTTGAATAATTCACCTCGCATTATGGCAAGCAACGTGCCTGCAGACAGACCGTTTTCACTCTTGCCGCCGCAGTTAATGAACGGTGAGATTGTTACAGAAATAATTATTGAGTTTGATATGATTCCTGCCGGATTTAGAATGGGCAATACAATTGTATATAGATTTATAGTCTTAAATGAAAATAACATTGTAAGCCATTGGGATATTACATCCGGCGAAGCAAATAAGGTGAATTTTTTCATAAGCGCTATATTGCATAACATAGATAGATTTTCAAACCATGGAAACTTGTACGATGACGCATCTTGGGCAAAATTGCAGTCTACTATTGAATATGTGCAAGCAATTATAAGCAACCCGAATTCCACATTAGAAGAAATTGAGGAGGCTTATTTCTTATTACAACAAGCAATCAGCAACTTGACCCCGCTTATAACCTTAACGGAAGATGAATCCACGCCTTTGGCTCTTGGCGGACTATTGTTCACGCTTTTTGTTCTTATATTGGTTATAGGACTAATTGTTTTATTGCTAAAATTGTTAAAATATAAGAAACGAATTTTAATAGGTTCGCCCGCTTAATAATAATTCGAAGCACGATGATTTTATTTAATTTTTAGTAGACAAATACTTCAATATATGTGATAATGGATATATTATCATGTATATTGGAGTATATTTTTTATGAAAACAAAATCAGTATTCGTCTGCAACGAGTGCGGAACCGAATCAATAAAATGGATGGGAAAATGCCCGGGTTGCAGCGCGTGGAACACTATGGTCGAAGAGGTCATCCAGTCAGCCGCCTCTACTTCCCGCGGAATTAGCGCGGGTAACGCCGGAGCGAATTTTTCGTCCTCGCCTAAAAAATTATCCGAAATTGACGCAACCGAAGAAGAGCGAATTATGACAGGAATGGGAGAACTTGACCGCGTCTTAGGCGGCGGAATCGTTCGCGGCTCGCTTGTTTTGGTCGGCGGCGACCCGGGAATCGGAAAATCCACCATACTTCTTCAAATCAGCGAATATTTGGGCAAAAATAAGTCTGTGCTTTACGTATCGGGCGAGGAATCGCAAAAGCAGATAAAAATGCGCGCGGAGCGACTTTCCATTACCACCGAAAATTTAAAATTGCTATCCGAGACAAATATGGACGCGATTGTGCAGACGGTTGACCGCGAATCGCCTGATATACTTATTGTTGACTCGGTTCAAACGATGTTTAACCCGAACGTTTCATCTCTTCCCGGGAACGTCACTCAAATTCGGGAAGTTACCGTGACACTTATGAAAATTGCTAAAGAGCGCGGCATTTCGGTGTTCCTGGTCGGGCACGTAACCAAAGAGGGCGCGCTTGCAGGTCCGAAAGTGTTAGAGCATATCGTTGACTGCGTGCTGTATTTCGAGGGAGAGAAGCAGCTTGCGTACCGCATTATCCGCGCGGTGAAGAATCGTTTCGGCTCGACCAACGAAATCGGAATGTTTGAGATGTCCGAGCGGGGATTGATTGAAGTGAAAAATCCGTCCGAAATGTTGCTGTCCGGTCGGCCCGCTAACGTTTCGGGGTCTTGCGTAATTTGCACAATGGAGGGAACCCGCCCGATTATGGCGGAAATTCAGGCACTTCTCGCGCCCACAAACTTCGGAAATCCGCGCAGAATGTCGACGGGACTTGATAACAACCGCGCAGTACTACTTATGGCAGTGCTTGAACGGCGTGTCGGGTTGCAATTATCGTCGTTTGACGCTTACATAAACGTTGTCGGCGGGCTTAGAATCACCGAGCCTGCGATTGATTTGGGGGTTATGCTTGCCATCGCGTCGGGATTTCGAAATATTCCGATTCCGGGCAATGTTGTCGCGGTTGGAGAAGTTGGCTTGACCGGTGAGCTTCGCGCTTGCTCGTTTTTAGAGGGAAGAATCGCCGAGGCGGAAAAATTAGGGTTTGAAAAGATTATTTTGCCGGCAAGTAGCGCGAAGAAGCTTAAACCATCGAAAAAGATTGAGGTCGTTCCTGTTTGGAACGTTAGAGAGGCGATAGAGAAGGTTTTGTAATGCGCCTTGCAGGCACGAGCTCAAGGCACGATGTGCCTTAGATCAATTGCGCGAGCGCGCGCGGCGCGACAAGGACCAGTCCTTGTCAATCCAGCAAACTTTTGCGCGACAAAAGTTTAATCAAAACCGTCGCCCTCCCCGCCGCGACCCACGCAAAAAACGCGCGGGTGCCCGCTGGCGGAACCACGGGCGAAAGTCACTACAATCAACGCACCCTAACCAAAAAACATCTCGCGCTTTTAGGCGCGGGTCGCTCTCGAACGATAGCAGTGATAAATCTCGCTAGTCTTTCCGCGAATGCGGCTATCTGTGTTTTTCTGTCGCCGGCTTTGGTGCAAATCGCGCTTTTTGCGTTTGCGTCCATAGGCGACCGGGATTGGTAAGGGCAGAGCCCTTGCCGCCCGTCCGGCAGGACATAAGCTCGCGCCCGCAGGCGCAAAAAAGGCTACGGAGTCTTGCCCTAATAAATAATTTTCCTGAAAGGAATGAAAAATATAAAAACCACCGCAATTATCCCCGCCGCAGGGAACGGCACACGAATGGGGCGAACCGAATCAAAATTATTCTTAATGCTCGGCGATATGCCTGTACTGGCGCATACGTTGCGCGCGTTTGAGCGCGCCGAAAACGTGGACGAAATCATTATCGCCGCACGCGAGGAAGATATTTTGCTGATTTGGGATATGGTTTCGGAATTCCAAATCCCAAAAGTGAGCAAAATTATCAACGGCGGCGCAAACCGCACCGAATCGGTGTATGCGGCGCTTCGTGAAGTGTCAGACGATACGAAATTAGTCGCAATCCATGACGGCGCGAGACCGTTGATAAAACCGAAGTTAATCGATTTTGCAATCGCTGAGGCGGCTCGCAAAAACGCGGTAACGTTGGGCGTCAAAGTGAAGGATACCATCAAGCGGGTCGGCGCTAACGGCGTTATCGCCGAAACGTTGGAGCGGGATAGTTTGTACCACATCCAAACGCCGCAGGTTTTTCGCACGGATATAATTTTTAAAGCGTATGAAACTGCGATAAACAGAGGTTTAGACTACACCGACGATTGCGGATTAGTTGAAGATTTAGGGGTTGCCGTGCATATAATTGAGGGAGATTATAAAAATATCAAAATTACCACGGCGGAAGATCTAATTATCGCGGAGGGGTTGTTGTAGTTGAAAGTTGTTATAGTTAATAAACAGGAATTCAAATAAAAGATAAAATATACTTAACCAAAACTATTTCCGAAAGGGTGTAATATATGCGAATAGGATTCGGATATGATGTTCATTCGTTAGTCAATGGGCGGAAATTGATACTTGGCGGTGTGGAAATTCCGCATACAACGGGACTTTTGGGACATTCTGACGCCGATGTGCTGATTCACGCGGTGATGGACGCGCTACTCGGCGCGGCGGCGGTGGGAGATATCGGAAAACACTTTCCCGATAACTATGAAGAACTCAAAAACATCGAAAGCCGCAAACTTTTGCGTTCGACCGCCAAAATTATCGCAAACGCGGGATATTCGGTCGGCAATATAGATTGCACAATCTGCGCCGAGGCGCCGAAACTCGCGCCGTATATCGCGCAAATGCGGCAAAACATCGCGGACGATTTGAAAATCGACGTAAATTGCGTAAGTGTTAAGGCTACAACCACCGAGGGGCTTGGACTTATCGGACGCGGCGAGGGGATTTCGGCGTATGCCGTATGTTTGTTAAATAATACTTGACAAAGTTGGAAAAATATAATAAAATTGGCTATGTCTGTTTAAGACAATGAAATTATAATTTAAAGGAGGAAAATATATGAACATTAAACCATTGGCGGACAGAGTGGTCGTCAAAATGATTGAAACCGAAGAAACCACCAAAAGCGGCATAGTTTTGCCTGACTCCGCGAAAGAAAAGCCGCAGGTTGCGGAAGTTGTCGCAGTTGGACCGGGCGGAGTTGTAGACGGCAAGGAAGTTAAAATGGAACTTAAAGTCGGCGATAAAGTTATCATGAGCAAATACGCCGGAACGGAAATCAAGCTCGACGGCGAGGAGTATACGATTTTAAGGCAGAGTGATATTTTGGCGAAAGTAGTATAAAACGCGGCGTTCGCACTTGCTAATCTTTCCCGACTCCCGTTGGTCGCTGGATAATTCGACTACAGCTTGCAAAATACACAAGCTAAGTCTCATTTGCCGCGAACGCGGCTCGCTAACCCAGCTTTTTCGTCGCCGCTCGCGGCACAAATCGCGCTTTTTGCGTTTGTGATCGCCAGGCGACCGGGATTGGTAAGGGCAGAGCCCTTATCGCCCCTGCGGCAGCAGAACGCCCACAGAGCCTCGCTCTGAAAATGGGTTTTTAGGGCAAAGTCCTAAAAACTATGCGCCCGTTGGGCGCAATCCTAACAAAATCTGATATTTTAAAGAAATAAGGAGGAAATCAATCATGGCTAAACAAATCTTATTCGGCGAAGAGGCGAGACGCGCGCTGGAATCAGGCGTTAATCAGCTTGCCGACACCGTTAAAGTAACATTAGGGCCGAAAGGCAGAAATGTGGTTCTTGACAAAAAATACGGCGCGCCGCTTATCACAAACGACGGCGTGACAATCGCGAAAGAAATCGAACTTGAAGACGCGTTCGAAAATATGGGCGCGCAACTTGTAAAAGAAGTCGCGACCAAAACCAATGACGTCGCGGGCGACGGAACAACTACCGCGACTTTGCTTGCGCAAGCAATTATCCGCGAGGGTCTTAAAAACGTCGCGGCGGGCGCGAATCCGATGATTGTTAAGCGCGGAATCGCGGCGGCAGTGACGAGCGCGGTTGAAGCAATCGTGAAAAACAGCAAAAAAGTGAACGGCAAAGAAGATATCGCCCGCGTTGCCGCAATTTCCGCGGCGGACGATTATGTCGGTCAACTTATCGCGGAAGCGATGGATAAAGTTACAAGCGACGGCGTGATCACCGTTGAGGAAAACAAAACTTCCGAAACTTTGACCGAAGTTGTGGAGGGTATGCAGTTCGACCGCGGATATATCTCGCATTACATGGTTACCGACACCGACAAAATGGAAGCGGTGATCGACGACGCTTACCTTTTGATTACCGACAAAAAGTTGACTAATATCCAAGATATTTTGCCACTTTTAGAACAAATTGTTCAGCAGGGCAAAAAGCTTGTAATTGTTGCTGAAGATATTGAGGGCGAGGCACTTACAACGCTTGTAGTAAACAAATTGCGCGGAACATTTACCTGCGTCGGCGTAAAAGCTCCCGGATTCGGCGATCGACGCAAAGCAATGCTTGAAGATATCGCTATTTTGACGGGCGGAACGGTTATCTCTGACGAACTTGGGCTTGATTTGAAAGAAACTACGCTTGAGCAGCTTGGACGCGCGGGACAGGTGAAAGTTCAAAAGGAAAACACGATAATCGTCGGCGGCGCGGGCAATTCAGGTGACATTGCGAACCGCGTGTCGCAAATCAGATTGCAAATCGAAGAAACTACGTCTGAATTCGACAAAGAGAAGTTGCAAGAGCGTTTGGCGAAATTGTCGGGCGGCGTTGCGGTTATCAAAGTCGGAGCGGCGACCGAAATTGAGATGAAAGAGAAAAAGTTGCGTATTGAAGACGCGCTTTCCGCAACAAGAGCGGCGGTTGAAGAGGGAATTGTTGCCGGCGGCGGAACGGCGTATATCAACGCGAGCGCAGCGGTTGCGGCATTGATTGACAAAACCGAGGGCGACGAGCGAACGGGCGTGAAAATCGTTCTTCGCGCGCTTGAAGAGCCGATTCGTCAAATCGCTTACAACGCAGGACTTGAGGGAAGTGTTGTTGTCGATAAAATCAAATCTGAAAAAGCGGGCGTTGGATTTAACGCGCTTACCGAAGAGTATGCGGACATGATTAAAATGGGAATTGTTGACCCAACTAAGGTTACACGTTCGGCGCTTGAGAACGCGGCAAGCGTTGCGGCAATGGTTCTTACGACCGAAAGTTTGGTGTCTGACAAGCCGGACGAAAACGCGGCGGCTAATGCCGCAGCGGCGGCAGCTGCAATGGGCGGCGGCGGAATGTACTAAAAAGCCTTTCGGCTAATGATAAATAAATAAGGATGCCATCCAAATCGGATGGCATCCTTTTATTTTTTGACGTTATTACCTCAGCGGAATCCGCACCGCGGCGTTCGCGCCGATAAGGTGATTCAAATAAACATCATCGGTAATCCTGATTTGCACAGAAATCAGCTGCGTTCTCCTCGACGATGTTCCGCCCATTGCAAAGTTGGGAACATTCCCCGAAAGTGTTCCGTCGGTTGCGCGCCCGATTTCGGAAATATATCCCACGAACCGCTGACGTCCTAACGCGTCAATGGTAACATACGCTCTTTGTCCAATGCGCAATCTTGAAACATCGGTTTCCTCGATATTCGCCTGAATATGTACGTTATTAATGTCGGCGATAACCGCGACAGCTTCGTGCGGCGACACAATCTGGTTCAGCACGGCGTTTGTCGCAATCACAACTCCGTCAACCGGCGAACGAAGAAAGCCGCCGCCCTCAACCCGTCCGATCATTTCGTTTTCCACGACGTAAGCTCCCGTGAAAATGTCGAATCTGTCAAGCCTGCCGGGCGCATGCGGTATAATTTGTATTAAATTCGTACTGACCAACGCGTCGTCAGTAGCGACAAATCCCGCGTTTCGCCACATAGAAAATCCAATGCCACCGCCGCCTACAATCGCTATCACAAGCAAAAACGAAACCACTTTCTTATTCAAAACAACGCCTCCTCTTTTCGCCGATTCCTGTTTTCCGTATACCCACATAAATATAAACGCGAATACAATGACATTCGCCAATATAATCCCGAAATTTTGCAAAACTTCGCCCGCGCGAACTTCGCAATCAACAAAATTCATAGTGTAAAATATGCCGAATATATTTTGCAATGTTTCACTCCCGCTAATGTTCGCAATCATCGAACCGAAGCCTAAAACCATTCCCGCCGCAGCGGCCATAGCCGACGCCGACTGCTCGCTTTTCGACGTCATTCCGATAATCGCGCCGATAAGAACCGACGCAACCGCGCCGAGCATCAAAGACGCCATCATAAGCAATATCTGAATCATCGCCGCGTCAGGCATCATTATTGCAAACAACCCACATACAACAAACGAAAACGCCAAAACCACACCGCCGACTCCCGTTAAATATTGGTGCGATTTCACGCCTGCCATAAGAAGAAATCTTAGCGAATTTTTCTCCCGATCCTCGGCGATGGCGGATGCGGCGGCGCTTATAACCGCCATTCCGACAAACATCCCCGCTTGCATTGTGATAAAAAACGAATCAGGCATTCCGGGCATTCCAATGTCAAAAACGCTGGTCATCAAAAACGCAATAAGCGGGAATATGAGAAATTGAATCATAACGCCCGAATTTTTCAAAATATCCTGGAACTGCTTGATAAATATAGCCTTTGTGGCGTTGCTCATTTTAGTTCCTCTCCTGTCATCTTCACAAACACCGCGCCCAAATCCGGAACGGTTCGCATAGAATTGTGACGATTGCAAATCTCAAGCGGGTCGCCGTATTCCACAATCTCGCCTTTGTGCAGCATGGCGACAGTGTCGCATAGTTGCACCGCCTCGTCCATATTATGCGTGGTTAGAAATATCGTCGCCCCTTTTTGCCGCAGCTCTTCAATCAATTCGCGCATTCCGTCGGCGGTTGTCGGGTCAAGCGCGGAAGTCGGCTCGTCGAGAAACAATATCTTCGGTCTATGTAAAATCGCCCGCGCAAGCGCGAGCCTCTGCCGCATACCTTTCGAAAGCGACGTCACCGCCTTTTTCGCCGCGTCTTCCAAACCGACGTCAACCAACGCTTCCATCGAACTGTTCGTCGGAATTCCGTAAATTCGGCAAAACACATCTAAATTTTCCAGGCAATTCAGCCGCGGATATAATCCGTCCTCATCAAGCATAAGCCCCGTTTCAAACGAACTCGCTTCCAATGTTGCCGTGCCGCCGTCCGGCTCGAATTGGTTGGTAAGAATATTTATAAGCGTAGTTTTCCCCGACCCGGAAGGGCCAAGCAACCCGAAAATCTCTTTTTCTTTCACTTCAAAGCTAACATCACGCAAAACGGTTTGTTCTCCGAAATGTTTCTCTACATTTTGCACTTTAATCATATCCATTGATCACTCCTCAAACGGGTTAATTCCTTGCTTTTCAAAATACGCCGTAAGCGCATCGCCTATAAAATCTTCTCTGCTTTTCCATTCAGAATTTTTTTCTTTGTCGGCTATTTCTATAAGTTTAAACAGCATTTCTTTATCGCCGTTAGTAATTTCCATTGTCACGTCCCAAAATTCTTTGGCAAAAGCTTGCCCCTGTTCGCTTTTAGGCAAAATTCCTTTTTTTTGAAAAACATCTATTTTCTTATACATATTTTGTTGGGCGTTCATCAAGGCATAGGCTCTTTCTTCATCAAAACTGTAGAAATGATCAGACATTTTGTCGTCGAAATGTTTAACCACCCAATACGAATCATTCTTCGCCTGCAAAAGCACAATAATATTCGCGTATTTGTCCCAAGCCACCGTTTTCATTTGCGAAACTTCCGCGTTTAGTTTTTCGATGGATACAAGCACATCTTTTAAGGATTTTATTTTCTCGCGAATCCCTTTCGCCTGCTCGGCAAGCAAGGCGGACACTTCTTCCGGCGTTTCAATCGAGGGAATCCGCGTTTTAATGTCTTCTAGCGAAAATCCTAAATATTTCATCGATTGAATTTGATGAAGTTTAACGATATCCTTTTGCGTATACAACCTTCGTCCGCCTTCACTCTCAGCTGACGGAGATAATACGCCTTCTTTATCATAATATTGTAATGTCCGAACCGTGACATTCATTTTTTTGGCTATTTCGCCGACCGTCATATATCCCGCCGGTATAGCTCGATGTTTTTCCATGTTTTCGCCTCCTTGAGTATAGTATAACATATTACCTTACGTCACAAGCAAGAACTTTTTTTAAAAAATTTTTAAAGTTTATGTAAAACCGGCTTAAGCCTGCAAACAAAAAGGCAGAGAGCGTTTACACGCCCTCTGCCTAAAGCTTATGTTAATTACAAAATTTAATCTTCAAAATCAAACATGTCCTCGTTGCGATTTTTGAATTCTTGATACACATTTTCCAAAACACCGTCATCGTCTACCTGCACAAACCCATCTTCGCCGGCGGCGTCTTTCATGGCTTCGAAAATAATCACTTCTTCGATTTCTTCCTCTTCTTCGGTCGGCGCGGGAACGCACACAATATAAACCTTTGCGTCCAACTCAATCGTGTCAAGATGCTCAAGCTCCAAATCGTTTCCGTCATCGTCAGTAAAAATTATAATGTTTTCGTTGTTTTCCATACTATATCCCTCCATTATTTAAACTTGCAAGGTATCCTTGAAGTATCATTGTCGCCGCAATTCTATCAACCGCGTTTTTACGATTTTTTCCGCTTACGTTGGCTTCGGCTAAAACATTGTGTGCCGCAGTACTTGTAAGCCGCTCGTCCCACAGTTTTACCGGAAGTTTCGAGCGTTCTTCCAACAATTTCGCGAACTCTTGCGTTCGTTTGCCGCGCTCGCCGATTGTTCCGTTCATGTTTTTCGGAAATCCGACCACAAACTCCGCCGCGTCAAGCTCTTTCGCCAGGTTGCACAAGTAATCAACCACTCGTTCCATATTTTTTTCGTTTAAAGTGTCAAGCCCTTGCGCCGTAATTCCAAGCAAGTCAGACACCGCTATCCCGCAACGCGCGTCGCCAAAATCAACTCCAATAATTCTTTTCAACTCTATCACCGCTTATATCATACCACTGATTTCCATATATTGCAAGAGGAATTTTTAGGAAATTTTACGCAACCTCAATCTTATACTCCCTCATCCAATAATCGATTTGGATTAAGTATCCCATAAGTTGCGGCCCTGCCATAAGTTGCCCGAACCATGGCTTTCCATAGTCGGACGGCGCCTCGATAAACTTCTCTGCCATAGATTTATCCACGAAATTTAAGATAGGAGACGATTGGTCGTTTATAATTTCCAACAATCTGTCCGAAACCAATTTTTCATAATAAGGATGATACGTCTTGGGAAACGGGCTTTTCTTACGGTATAATATTTCGTCGGGCAGTAAATCCCTCGACGCTTCACGAAGCAATGCTTTGCGAACTTCGTTGCGGCATTTGAAATTCCACGGCGTGTTAAACACATATTCCGCCAAGCGGTGGTCGGCATACGGCGCGCGAACTTCCAAGCCGCAACTCATTGCCATTCGATCTTGTCGTTCGAGCAGCGTCGCCATAAACCATTTAATATTAAGGTAAGCTATCTCACGCCGGCGCGCGTCGGTCATCGATTCTTTCGCAAGCTTCGGAAGAGCCGCGAGAGAGTCAAAGTATCGCATATCGATATGATTATCGATATTAAGTTCGAACAGAACTTCGGGTTTTAGCAATAGTTTGCGGGTTTGGATATTTCTTGACCATGGGAAAGTTGCGGCATCAAATGCCTCTTTGTCGTGAAACCACGGATAACCGCCGAAAATTTCATCCGCGCACTCGCCGGAAAGCGCAACTTTAAAGCCTCTATCCGCAACCTCCTTGCCGAAATAAATCAACGACGAATCAACATCAGCCATTCCCGGCAAATCCTTTGCCCGCACCGCGGCGTAAAGATTGTCAAACAACGTTTTAATATCGCACTCTAAAAAATGATGGCGCGTGTTTAGCAATTTCGACACCTTCTCAACCCACGGGAGGTCAATCTCAGGCTGATAATCGCTTGACGCGAAATATTTGTCGTTATCTGCGTAATCGAAAGAGAATGTGTTGAGCCGCTCGCCACGCTCCTTTTGATAATTCGTCGCAATCGCGGTAATCACCGAGCTGTCAAGCCCGCCCGAGAGGAATGTGCAAATCGGCACGTCTGATACCAGTTGCCGCCGTATCGCGTCGTTAGTGAGGAATTTTACCCTTTCCACCGTTTCGTCAAAGCTGTCTGTATGCGGCTTGCTTTCTAATCGCCAATAAGGATATTTGCGGAATCCGTATTGGTCGAAAATCGCAAAATCGCCGGGCAGTATTTCGGATATGTCCTTGAAAACGCTGTAACCCGGCGTCCGCGCGGGACCGATAGCGAAGATTTCCGCAAATCCGAGACGGTTAACCGTTGGCTTGACAGCGGGGAATTGCAGTAACGCTTTAATTTCCGAGCCAAACACAAGCGTATCGTCAACAATCGCATAAAATAACGGCTTTACACCGAATCTATCGCGGCAAAGATAGCAACATTTATCCCGATCATTCCAAATTGCGAACGCGAAAATGCCGTTCAGTCGTTCGGCACAGGCATTTCCGTAGTGTATGTAAGCGTAAAGCACAACTTCGGTGTCCGACGTTGTGCTAAACTTATATCCGCGCCCCTCAAGGTCGGCGCGCATCTCGTCGGTGTTGTAAATCTCGCCGTTATAGCAGATTGTATACTTGAATCCGTCGTGAACTCGCGTCATAGGCTGCAACCCGCGGGAGATATCGCGCACCGCAAGTCGAGTATGCGCGAATGCCGCATTTTTGTTGACAAATACTCCGATGCCGTCCGGCCCGCGCGGCAATAAAGTTTCCCCCATTTTTTTAGCGATGTTCATCCAACTTAAATTTTCGCAATTCGTAAAATCTTGCCTAAAACTTGAAAAACCCGCAATTCCGCACATAAAAATCCCTCCATCATAGTTCTAATTCTATTTATCAGAATATGATTGCCGCAATAAGTTCGTGCATTAAAAAAGCAAGTGCTTAAACACTCGCTTTTCTACGATTTTATCTTGAAAACCAAAACTCCGCCTATCATAAGCGCGATCCCTGCAAATTTTGTCCAGTGAAATGCCACTTTTTCGCTCCCCAAAATCCCGAACGCGTCAATAAGCGCGGCAACCAGCAATTGCGATATAAGTATGGTTGAAATCGCCACCGTGGGGCTTAAATCTCGAATTCCAAGCATAACGGTAACGGTGATAATCAGTCCAAGCGCCCCCGCGATCCAGTAAATTTTGTTAACTTCAAGCAACGCCTTAAAGCTCCCGCTCCCAAATATCCATACAGCAAGTAAGGATAGCAAGAACGCCGAACCTTGCACAAACACGTTCGCCTCAAAAAGTCCCATTCGCTCGCTTAGCCGCGTGTTTATCACACCTTGAAAGCTCATTGCCGCACCGGCGATAATACTAAAAATTATGCCCATCAAAAAACACTACCCCCTTGAAAGTAGTGTTTTCTGTTCTTAAAATTTTATACTATTTCAGTTTCCAAATATTCCTGTTATACTCCTCAATCGTTCTATCGCTCGAGAAAAATCCGGACTGCGCCGTATTAATCACCGCTTTACGCCACCATAAATCTTTGTCGACATACTGCTTCGCAATGGTATGATTCATATCCAAATAACTCTCAAAATCAGCAAGCAACAAATACGGGTCGGCGAATCCATTGCCGAATACCAATCCCGCGTAAAGATCTTGAAACAAGTTCGGTCGATCCTCGGAAAAAGTGCCGTCAATCAAGGTGTCAACCACCGATTTAATCACCATATTTTCAGTATAAATCTTATTTGATGGTGATTCCCCATGAGAATATATCGCCAAAACTTCGTCAGCGGAAAGACCGAATATAAATATATTATCCGCCCCAACTCTCTCGGCAATTTCAACATTCGCGCCGTCCATGGTTCCAACCGTAAGCGCGCCGTTCATCATAAGTTTCATGTTCCCCGTTCCCGACGCCTCCTTACTCGCGGTGGAAATTTGCTCGGACAGCTCCGCCGCGGCGACGATTTTTTCGGCAATGGATACGCCGTAATTTTCGATAAACACAACCTTTAAAATATCCCGCGTCCTCGGATCGTTGTTCACAACATCTGCAACCGAGTTGATAAGTTTGATAATCAGCTTCGCCGTATGATATCCCGGCGACGCTTTCGCGCCGAAAATAAAGGTTTCGGGCAGCCTGCTCGCGTTTTGCGGATCTTCGGTCAGCATTTTATATCTATATATAATATGAAAAACTTTCAAAAGCTGCCGCTTATACTCGTGCAGTCGCTTAATTTGCACATCGAACAGCGAATTCGGATCGACCGCAATTCCGTTGTTATCCAAGATGTATTTCGCCAATTTTTCCTTATTTTCGAATTTAATTTGGGCGAATTCATTACGAAAAGCCTTATCATCCGCGTACGGCATTAAATCTTCAAACACTTCGTAGTCGGTAATCCATTTCTCGCCGATCGTGTCGCAAATCAAGCCCGCAAGCCGCGGATTCGCCTTGTAAAGCCAGCGGCGTTGCGTGATTCCGTTTGTCGCGTTGCGGAATTTATACGGAACCATTCGGTAATAATCGCTGAACGTTTCTTTCTTTATTATGTCGGTGTGCAAAGCGGCGACGCCGTTCACCGAATGGCAAGCGGTGAGGCACAAATTCGCCATTCTTATCTCGTCGTTCGAAATTACTGCCATATATTCGATTTTGCCGTGGTCGTTTCCAAAAAATTCGGTCATTTTCTCCCGCGAGCGGCGATCGATTTCAACGACGATTTGACAAATCCGCGGAAGCAACTGCTCAAACATAGGCGCGTGCCACCGCTCCAACGCCTCGTTCATTATAGTGTGATTGGTATAAGCAAACGTTTTCGTCACTACATTCCACGCGTCGTCCCACGAAAATCCCTCGTTATCTATCAAAATTCGCATCATTTCGGGGATGGCAAGCGTCGGATGCGTGTCGTTTATATGAATTTGCGCATACTGCGGCAAAGTATGCAACGATAGCTTATTTTGCTTGTGCTTATTGATAATCCATTGTATCGTGGCGGAGACAAAGAAGTATTGTTGCTTCAACCGCAGCAATTTCCCCTCATAGTGGTTGTCCTCGGGGTACAACACTTTCGACACAACCTCGGCAAGTTCTTTTTCCTCCATCGATTTTGTATAATTCCCGCTGGAAAACGCGCCCATATCAATATGCTTCGGCGATTTCGCGCTCCAAAGTCGCAATGTATTTACCATATCCGAACCATATCCGCAAATGGGCATGTCGTAAGGAACGCCGATTACCGTAGAATAATCCACATGACGAAACGCCAAACGACTTCCTTCCATATAGCTCTCGATTCGCCCGCCGTAGTGAACTTCCACCTGCTCCTCGGGGCGGGGGATTTCCCAAACGCTGCCGTCTTCCAACCACGGATCGGGCATCTCGATTTGATATCCGTCGATGATTTTTTGTTTAAACAATCCATATTCATATCGTATTCCACACCCGTAAGCGGGCAAATTTAAGGTTGTCAAGCTATCCAAAAAGCAAGCGGCAAGCCGACCGAGCCCGCCATTACCAAGTCCCGCGTCGGGTTCGAGTTCTTCAATGTCAGCGATGTTTAGTCCAAGCTCGTCAAAAATTTCAGCGTAGATTTTGTCGGTTTTAAGGTTAATCATGTTATTCCCAAGCGCGCGCCCCATCAGAAATTCAAAGGATAAGTAATATAACTGCTTCGATTTATCGGTCTTTTTCGCGTCCTGCGACTGCGTCCATTTTTCCATCATTCGGTCGCGCACCGTCATTGCGCAAGCTTGATATATTTGCGCCGGAGTCGCGGTTTCTAAGGTTTTAGCGAAATGGCGCCGCAATTTCCCGGCGATTTCGGCTTTGGTCAGCTTTTTTTGTTCAGCTAGTTTTGGCATGGTTAAGTAGAACCTCCGTTCTGAAATGTTCTAATATATAGTTCCCTACATTATATAGCAATTTTTTATATTTGACAACACAAAAATTTATGATACAATGTTTAAAGAGGTGATTTATATGTCAATACGGTTTGCAACCCCTGCCGACACCGAGGCGGTAAAAGATATATGGCACAAATGCTTCGGTGACGGCGACCCGTTCCTAAGTTGGAATTTTTCGCGTAATTATAATCCCGACGACACGCTGGTTTGGGTGGAGAAAAGAAAAATCGTCGCGACGCTTCAAATGCAATCAAAGAATATTAGCCTGTGGGGCAATGCCATGCCGGGGAATTATATTTTCGGTATCGCGACGCTGCCTAAATATCGTGGACGAGGGATTGCATGGGCGTTGATGATACAGGCTTTTAGAGTTGCGGAAGAGCGCGGGCAGGTTGTTAGCTTGCTTATTCCGTTTAACTATAGGTTTTATGAGAAGTTTGACTATAAAATGTGTTATAAGTTGGTCAAGGCTACTATTAAGAGAGAACAGTCGTCACCGGGGGATGATTATGGGCATACAATAGAGTTGCGCGAAATTAATGATGAAACGATTGAAATTTTGCAGAACATATATAAGAAGTTTTGCGAGCCGTTGAATGGGTGGATTATGCGAAGTGATCGCGAGTTTCGGCTGATTTTGGAAGATGTGCTAACGAATGGAAATGGGCATTGTGTTCTTTGCCGAGATGATATGGAAGGGGAATATGTGGGATACGCGCTTGGCAGACTTGAAAACAAGAAATTTTCGGCTTATGAGATGGCGTGCATAGGTTCGGGCGGAAAATATCCTATAATTTCCGGAATTTTTGATATGTTCGCTGATTGCCATGAAATTGAGGTTACATCGCCGACGTATTATTGCGATGATTTGATTTCAACAGGCGGATATTTAGATTATTCGAAAATTTGCCCGTTCGCGATGGCAAAAGTGTTAAATAAGGAGAAATTTTTGCGAATTTGCGGGAAAAATGAATTTTTTTGCGAAAATAATAATTACGCAAACATGCTATTTAGCTAAGGTTTTCGGGTTTCGCAAAAAATAATTTCAAAAAAAATGAATAAATTTTAAAAAAAGTGTTGACAAAGGATTGCAATGGTGATATAATTGCTATTCGTGACGTCGTTCGGATAAGTAATATTATTGAATGAGGTCGCAAGTGATAATTGAAAAGTAAATAGTGTGAAGAGCAACCAGTTGGCAATGTTCATACCCTGAATATTGTCAACACACCGGTGATGCAGACTGTGGAGTGAAAATGAAGCAGCGCATTGCCAAAT
>Ga0123352_10005060_pt1 | contig 19708 bp, 14 predicted proteins | sample TergutLab28metaG_FD_89700 | JGI IMG/M metagenome (GOLD analysis project Ga0123352, IMG submission 89700) | Labiotermes labralis P1 segment gut microbial communities from Petit-Saut dam, French Guiana - Lab288 P1 | ecosystem: Host-associated > Arthropoda: Insects > Digestive system > Gut ... | reverse complement strand
TGAATAGGATCGAGAAAATGCCACGTGGAGCTGGCCATGGGAAAAACAGATGATGGTAGATATATTGCAACAGGTTTAAGTGTCTGGCCTTGAGCCTTACTGATTGTCATAGCAAATGCGGTTAGGATCGGAAATAGCCTTCTGCACAGATTCATGGGAATTATAGGATTTTTCTTCATTAATAAATAAGATAAATGTCAACGGATCATAAGCAAGGTGTAAAGAAGAAACAACAGCGTCCTGCCGTGTTAAAATAACAAATAAAATGTTGAAATCTACAGTTTTGCCTCAAGCGGAGGCCAAGGTAAATAAATGAAACATGTTAGCTTTCTTTAGACTCCGTTTGATACAACACTCAGTTTTTAAATTTAGTCCTCTTTTTAGATTACTACGTTCTTTAACCCTGCGTTAAATTGCAATATATATATATCAACGAATTCACGTTGTTAAGATGTATTGCATTACATATTGCTAATCAATCCAATTGTTAACTATCTGATGGTTATAAATATTTTTATACACATATAATTACGATGTGTTTTTTACAGGGTGCATAAAAACTGCATTCAACAAAACAAACACAATCTGTTTTTTTTGTTTTAACACTGTGTTCCATTTTAACTGTTTTATCAATATATAAACCAACTTTATGTTATAACAGGGAGTACCCTAAGTGCTTTGATCTACACAGATCAACAGTTTATTTTATGTTTTATTAATATTCTTTAAGATACCTTGATGATGGCAGTGAGTACGACCGAGACATATTGATTAGCAATATGTGATTGACTACATTTTACCTAAGTGCATTCGTTAGTTTTCTATATATTAGCCTCTTTTGTTCAAAAACAATTCTTGGAAGACATTAATAAAACAAAGGCGATTGCAATCAATGCTGAATCGTAGGTTTTCTAAGAACTACTGTCTTGAAAAATCATGTTAATATTTCAATAGAACTTGACGTCGCAAACAGACCTTGCTGTACGTTAATTACATTAGTTATAGTCACAAAATGGGGCAATTAATATAGGGTGATTAAGATAAAATTTTGAGTGGGCAGAATTAGTTGAGAAGGATACGTATATTTCACATATTCAGTTTTACTTTGTGGAGGTTTTATGTTTAGGTAGAACAGTTTTGCTCAAGAAGTGAAACTTCTTTTAATTATGTTGTGTGCTGTGCATGAAGCTTGGAACAATATACGTATTTAACGGAAATTAATAAGATAAATTTAATATTATGGAATCTAAAACAAAGGGATCATAATACACAAAAATACCTCGCCAGTGATGTGTATAAACTTCCACGCCCTGAATGCAACAAGACCTACGTTGGTCAGACAGGTAGAAACTTCACAAAGAGGTTTAAAGAAAATCTAGGCTTATTTATAAATAATTATTTCATTTCCAAATTTGCACAAAACCTGCTATAAAACGGCCAATAGTATGGGATACTGAAAAACCATGCAAATCCTTCATTTTAGTAAGAAATGTGTTTCTTGCTTGAAGACGGAAGCAAAACCGGTTTCCGAAACATAGTGTTTGAGTGTTTTTTTTAAATATGTGTTAGAGGATGGACAAGGTCCAAGAGAAGAATACTGTATCTGTATGTTACACACCATCGTCAGAACCGTATATTGTTCAGTTAGAAGGTATTTTTTAGACACCACGAAGAAGTACCACCTATATAAAAAACAAAAAATAAAAATCACCTTAATAAAAAATATATTCAATAGCCAAATAGAATCTTTGACATAATCTTACACAACTATACCGCATGACACAAGATGCTCATCGCAAATCCATGTACTACGTTACCTCCACCCCTCACAGAGCCCAACCTCTACAACCTTGGCTACAAATCGTACGTAGTAGGGTTGAACAGCCACAGCAACACGACGTGACCCAAAATACCAGCAAATACTTGAGGAAATGAATTATACAAACTTACAAAACACAATAAATGCGTAATGAAGGCAACACTTAATGAAACCTTCGCAACTGATAAATATAAAAATGTGCTTACTGTTAATTATAGCAATTTTATTCCAATTTTATTTACTTTAATTTCTCACTTATATTAATAATAAATGTATCTTAATATTTTCCGTTAAATAGTGATATCGTTTCAGGCTTCACATACAGCACAGAGCATAAATGAAAGAATTATTACTTCTTGAGCAAAACTGTTCAACGTCAAACATATCACCTACACAAAGAACAAGTAAAGATAAGAAATATACAAAACTTCTCCATAGTTCCTACACGCTTTAACTTTTTACTCAATCAACCTAACCTAACCTAACCTAACCTAACCTAACCTAACCTAACCTAACCTAATCTCCCCATTTTACGATTTACTACTAACATAATTAATACAAAGCTACCAGTAGCCAAATATAAAATAGTTTATAATTATACATTTTAAACCCCACTATATTACTCTTGCCATAATAAGTATCAAGTACGTTATATACTTTATATAACGCACTGTAAGGTCCAAGACCTCTGACCAATAACACAACTGTGTTTCTTTCCTTCTCATATACTTCGGATCGACCTGATGATAGTTACAAAACAATAGCCGAAAAGTGTAGCTGATTTGGTAAATAGTAAGTTTGTGTTTTGGCTGAAAACATACATTTATAATTATCGTAGGCCTGCCTTTGTATTTCTAACAATTAAAAATTAAATACTATTATATTACTCAGGCTAAGGTGTACAACCACGAAGTCCGCGTAATTTCTCCTTAGAAATTTATTTTGTGCTTGTGCCTAATACACATTCTGGAGCAGTTTTCATTGGGCCAGCGTTTCCAGGGGTGAAGGGGGGGGGGAGTCTGTTAACTATACCTGTAGCAGACAGCTATGTAATTAATACCGTTAGACCTCTCTACTGCCACAAATGTTTTGTTTTCCATGATCCTAGAATTGTCAAGTCTCTTCTCAACAAAATCTGCAGTATTGAGGCCCTTGCAGCTTCACAATCTACTATGAATAAACAAATAAACAAAGGAATAAGAACAGAAAGTGCAGAATTTTTCACACAGCAGCCGCATTCCTCCTTCAAGGTTTGCGGCATAATTGAAAAACTTATGAAAACTCCAAAATTTTTTCGCCATCCACACTGTTCTTAATTTGCTGCTAAGTCTTCAGTGAAGATGTGGTTTACCGACGACCTACAGCCAACGAGCGAGGAATGCTAAATGTCTTGTAGCCTTAAATACATTCACGATCCTATAGTACATCGAGGCCGTGCGCAATTACCGGTTCATACAGTTCACCGAGGCCTCCAGTGAAGGGTTAACAACACGTTCTGCCTATGCTTAATTAAGTACTAAGCCATGAAGGACTCAGGGGTAGGGAAGGGGGAGGCGGGGGCGGTGAGTGGTGTAGTTTCATACACTTCCTGGTTCCTCACAAGGATAAGAAGCAAATCGTCTGAGCAAGAGCCTAAAGTTGATACTTTCACTTGATGTGAGTTAATGACGTACGTGAGTTACGTTCACGTATTTGTCACTATCGTCTGTGATTAACGTTTTTTTCAAAGAGATATTACATTATCTAGTAACAGTAGTTGATATATGATATTCCTCAATTTCCTTTTCCGATTACAACCCCTATTTTTTTGGGATGGCTGAATTAAGCCACCTTATTAAGCGAAACGGGAAGGGCAGATACTACGTAATACTCTTTACAAACTGTACACATCGTTCCGGAGTTAGTTTCTGTAATCACTTGTGGTGGGTCTGATCTATAGAGGGGCACGAAATTTACCACCAATGAAATAATATAAACAGCCAAATATATTCAACAATAATAATTTTTATTAATAATTTCAATCAACTCAACATGTTTCGGGCGATAATTTCGCACATCCTCAGGAGCACTAGACTGTGTTTACAGCTTGTGGTATAAAGCACAGTCTAGTACTCCTGAGGATGGGCGAAATTATCCCCGAAACATGTAGAACTGATTGTAATTATCAATAATAATTTGTGATTGTTGCATCTAGTTGGCTGTTTATGTTATTGTGTCACAGTGATGCACGGTTACACAAACATCAAATTTACCACCAATGAGCAGTTCGCTATAACAAATTCAGTTTAATTCAGGGCAAAATTTCGCGTTATTAGACAAAAAAAAATTAAGTTCGTGCTACTAATTTTTAATCTAGTTTACGTCTATGGATTTGCTAAGTAATCAACAGAGAAGAGGACTCCTCTGGGTTAGTGATCAACCCGTCACAGAGACCTCTACGTGACAAAACACAACGCTTATAACAGACATTCATGTCCGCTGTGGGGTTCAAACCCACAATCTCAAAAAGTGAGCGACCGCAGACCCACACCTTAGACCGCGCGGCCACTGAAATCGACCAACATGGAGCTCTAGTGAAATCGAATATTCCAGGAGACAACCCAAGTGTGAAACCATCAGCAGTGACCCGTGATCCGTCACAAATCGCACACAGACTCGGAAGGAACTGAAGCAATGACCCCTAGATTGAAACCAGGACAGTAACATCCTATGATTCATGACGTTCCTGAGCGGAGGTACAGCTCCACCCTTTCTAAACACCCACATTGTGAAGAAGTTAAGTGTTCAGGTGCAGGTCCCAGCAGTTTTTCAATCAGGGAAAGAGTCCTGGTATTTAGTGGACAGAAACAAGGCTAGGTTGGCTGGACTGTGGACTGAGTTAGCAAAGTCGAGTCGTGATCCGAAAAACAGTTTCATATCTGTAATAAAATAAGTCAACCGAACGAAAGATGGAGAAAAATAAAAAGGGGAGACAGAGTTTGTAGATGGATAAAAAATGAAGACCGCCAGCAACGACGACGCTGTCATTTCCTCTTGGAAACAGCCTTATATGAGTGCATTGTTCTTAGTTCAGTTCTGAATGGAAATATTTTCATGGCTGTCTTCACAGAAGAGAAATGTTGTCACAGTACATTAGAATTCAATTGGACGAGACGTGAATCAGTGTTGCCAACTATAGGAAAATTTCAATCGGTGAAGGGGAGATTTAAAACCGTGACGTTAGAATATTGAAAGATTTTCTTTGTTTTAAAAGACATGTTGATGGCCGGAAATTTGTTCTCATCTTCCTTAAGGTTCTCTCTATATGAAAATACAAGTAATAAATACGGATTTTTTAATCTATTTTACTTTTTAGGACAGGGTTCACAGGGACAGAATACAGAACAGTTTGTACCATCTGCAATGAATAAAATTATATGTACCATATATGTATGTTTATATACATATAAATATATAGACATATATATAGAGAGAGAGAGAGAAAGAGAGAGCAAATTTTGTTGAAATTCTCCGAAGTTAGGCATGTGATGTCAAATTTAAACACTACGTCGACCCGCTCAACCCGCAGCTCGCGGGCAGCATGTTGCCCGCGGCAAAGAGTTATATTAGTAGCAAAGAGCAGGAACGTCTTCCCTGGCCAGGCTTAAAAACATGGATTAGGCACTAATGAAAACTCGTGAGGTATTTGTTTACGGACACGTTCATTTACAATTATTTTCGTAAAGATGTGCTGAAAGAACAACAACTTAACCTAGGCTGTGAATTGTTTGAATTTTATCTTTAAATACGTGTTTTCTAACTTTTTTAAATATTTATATTGCACATGATGTACAGATAAACAAACAGATAAAATTACGCGTTTAATTTTTGGATTATGTATTCATTCTTGATTCTGCGCATTGAATTACATTTCATCTGCATGCGGATCAAAATCTGCCACAGCTGCCCGCACCTGGACTACAACATGAACCTGTACTGCCTAAGATCAACTCGGTCTTTGGAAATAATTCAGCGCCTCCAAGAATTTAAGCACTAGTGAAAGAAATGGCACATCATCGGTCTTTGGTTTATTAAAAAGCGAAGAAGGCTGCTTTAATATAAGCTTATGCAGAAATTATTAAACCTTGTTCATGGTGGGGTCATTATTTAAGTGTCAAATATTCTGAGACTATGAGAAATTATTATCAAAGTTACTCCAAAATGTACCGTGCAAAATACATAAAACACAAGCCACAGTGATCTACGTTTTCTGAAAGTACTGTATAAAAATTAGACCTGCATATCCAGTACGTATAGTAGAGAAGATGAAAGGAGATTCAACACAGATTATATATAGTGTGATTTATTGGTACAAAAAAAGGGGCTGCAATAGTATGCAACGCGTCACTGTCGAATGACGGTACCATGGAAGGCCCGCAGTTACGTCAGTGTATGTCGCAAGCAGCATGACGAACACACAAACTCTGCCACACAGCTAAAAGCGCAACATCAGTCAACCCCAGAAGAATAACAATTTTCAGAAAATTAGGTCATCGATGAGACGTAAAACTGTCAGGTAGCCGAAAAGTACCCACGACAATGGCCTCGACGAAACAAGCACAAACGCTGAGTCCGAAGTATACTTTATTCCAGATTTCCCGGACAGGAAAAGGGCTTTCCTTGCCAAACGGTGAGGGATGGTGGAACTTACCCTCGGACGTTACATACGTATTCTTAGTCTAGCCACAGACGGTTATGCCAAAAGCTCACCTACAGCGTGTTGACGTAAACTTTCACAAAATGCCATCCGTAATGAACGGTCGTGTGGACACGTCAGCTTGGCGAGTAGTGGCACAGATGCAGTTTGCTGTCTCATATTACCAGCCATACCGTTATTTGGATGAGTTTCTCCACAGTTCTCTTGCCGCAGCTACGATTTTGGCAATTCATTTGCTGGGGGTCGGAATGTTACGTGAGTTTTCTGTGGGTTACACCTCACGTATCGTGGACAGGGAGCTGAAAACATAGACATACAGGAGCGTCTACACGGCTTCTACCAAGAAAACAGAGCCAATGCCTGTTCACCAATAATAGATGGACTACTTAGAGGCACCGCGGGATCGCCATTATTCATTGTGCATACGTTACGTAGTTATTCGAAGATAGCCAAATACTACATTGTGCTGTGTATCTTGAGCAATCTTACCAACGCTTTTCATCGTCTGCTGTATTGCCTCATGTGACAGCGAAGCTTGACGCCTAAGTTTACAACATTTACGAATAACTTTTAACAATCATTTACAGTACGGATTGTATGTATACGTGCGAGAATCCATCCATTCTGCATGTACAAACACATTAAATCTGCCATTAAAGGAACTATAAAGGGGTCAAAATTTCCGGTGCACGCAGGTTCTCTGTCACATATGTAACTGAAATGCGGATCATCAGGATCCCAGATCATCGGTAACGTAAAGATTTCCCGCTATATACAGGTTTCCATTATGCCAATATTTCGTTTATGACAGTTTTAACTGTAGAAATATTACGCTAACTGCAGAATAAAAACCAACTAGGTGCCACTTATTATTTCATTGTACTTCTTATAGGCTCAACATGTTTCGGGCACTACTATGCCCATCATCAGAAGCTCGTGACTATAATGTTGATTACCTGCAGCCTGCAGCCCGGACACTACTCCAACCTAACCGCAACTAACTTCCAACCTACAGCAAACCAAGAACGAAACGACCAATGTGGTAATCAACATTACAGTCGCGAGCTCCTGATGATTGGTATAGTAGTGCCCGAAACATGTTGAGCCTATAAGAAGTACAATAAGACAGTAAGTGGCATTTAGTTGGTTTTTATTCTTCAGTTACCACAATGATGCACGATCCAGCAATCATCAAATATTACGCTGCCTGCTTACTATTGCAGACCAAAGGGATAAGGACTGTATAAGTCTAATAATTTGCATTGGACGTGAATTACGTCACTATTTATCAAATTTCATATAAATATTTTATATTTGTTCTATCTCTGACGCCTTTCGGCTTTCCGTAATGACAGCTCGGTGCACTCTCTGCCCCCGCTGTAGGGTCCAACGCCCCTCTGACTTTTTGGACGAAATTTTTCGTTGATTCGAATCCTTGCCAAATATCCACATGCCGGGTGGACAACCATTTGGGAAAACATCGCCTGCACCCCGCTGTCTGAAGAGACGAGATCTCCGTGGTACAGGGTCATACACGGCCTGACATCCACGCAGGCAATACAACACGGCACAAACCCACAGAACACGAGGGTGAGTGTCCAGTGTAACATATCGACACACCACCGCACAGACTCACACCGCGCACTTCCACCTTAGAACTATGACAATATACACGTCGCAGGATAGCTGCCGTACTACGTACGGACCCCAGATATGTCCCCCCAAGTGGACAGTACTCCTTGTTGTCACCGCATGGCCGAATCAAAACGTCACACGAAGGTACGGTGACAGGATACTACGTGCACTTTGTTGTGGGGAATGGCAGTTCTGTCATCCTACGTGACAACATGGACTTCCTCAAGAGATACAGAAAATGCACATCTTTGGCGATTATTTGGAAGAATGTACATGATAATACATAGAGTATCTTAGGTAACGCTTTCTTTAACTCCTTAGAACGAAGAAGCCTGGGACGTCCAGCGGCTGTGTGTTGACAAGTGGATCGTGTACCTGTCCATACGAGTGAGGAGGAGCGCTGTACCAAGTTATCTGTTTGCTGTAACTCACACAGGTGCAGATGGCCGGTATGCTGTGTCAAATTCAGAACCTGGTGCTGACGTAGCGATAACCATTCAGTGTATATGTCAGTGATGACAGCGAAGATCTCCAGTACGGCCTTGAAATTGTGCTAGTAGAGCAAGCGCTATGAACCGACATAAATGTATCAAATCTCAAATTTTCTGGATAAATGTCGTGCGCGTCTTTTGTTTGTTTGTATTGTCATTCATGCTGTAGACAATGTTTTCTTAATTTTGATTAGATGTACAGTTGTAATATACGTATTACTGAAGAAGCAAAAATTTTTGAACGTAAAAAAGTTTAAAAAAAAAAAAAGTGAAAACGTCACGGGTAGCATATTGCGTCAGAAACGTTCTGAGGGCTAAACCCAGAAGACAAATGCACTATGGTCTCTCCAAATGCTCTCAGCCCTCTGCCATGCTGTGTGACGTCAGGTATCTGAAAGCCCGGTGTTTATATCCAGTGGCGTAGCTAGGTTTTATGGTGCCCGGGACGAGTGATCACAATGACCGCCCATAACATAAATTATAAACCTTCCCCCTCCCTGTTACGCTCCCACCCTGTTTTTATTCCCTTCCATAAAACCTTAAATGCTGTCCTTAACGTAAGCCTCCACACAGAGGACTTCAATGCAAAAGCTAACGGTGCAGTGCTGTGAATCTAGAAGTTTGGTCGCCACATTTCTGCCTAGGATGCTTTTGTTAAGTAACAGGTCTGTCCATTCTGAGATTTATAGTGTACAGAGTGGTAATTGGACAGGATCATTACACCAGTGTTCCGCACTTCATCGTCGATATTTTCCCCATGGCGCAACAGAACCTATTAGGCCAGGGCTACTTCGTTATCGAGGATTCAAGATCACACTCTAGACACACCATTTTCGGTAGACGTCCTCTGATTTGGGGATCAGCCCTAATCAGAGAATTCTATGTGGCAACACACAATAATCTCAAGAGACAGACGTCAATGTCCACGGCAGTATTCGCAAACCCAGCTAGCGAGTGGCCGAAGACATTAGTCTATTACCGACGATAAAAATTTCACCAATTTACAGCGTTGTTAAATAACACTCATAACATTATTAGTTAGACGGCGTATTTAACATCCACCTGTGGTCATGATGGCGCCTCTCTATAGGCACTCACCGCTAAGTGCTGAGAGTAAAAAGTGTTCTTCAACTCCTCTAAACTATACGTCTCTGTGTTCTGACATAATTATACAGAGTGTCCTGTGTAAAAGTTTCGATGACTGTCATCGCCGTCTGTGCCGCAGACTGTCTTACACATCTCTAAATTTCGAATCTCGATTTCCATTCGCAATTGAACCAGAGACGTATTTCCAAGGCGTCCGAACCTGTGCAGACGCCATGCGACAGGCAAAATTCCTGTCCGGAATGTTCGAAAAAGTGTCATAAACAGGATTCTTACGTAAAATGGAGGCCGCATCGACCTCTATTACGATTATATGACATTAGATGACATTAGATTAGAGCAGTCTCGTGATCGCCTACGTGGCTGTTCACCTAAATGTACTGCCATGTAGAGACAGTTCATATCGCACGCAGTGTGTTGGTTTAATGAGCCTGCCAGCACACCTGTCGTTATCTCGAAAGGCACATTGATACTAGCGTCACGTAGCGTTCGTATTTCAAATTAAACCGTCGGATTAGGTGCACTGTCACCAGCAAAGCCGACTCATGACGTCATTGCTACTTGCTGCCCATGCAGTCGATAGAATTTAGCGCTCTCTGGATTGCAAACCATCGATCCACCCGAAATACATGTGACAGGGCTACGCGAAATATGAATTGGAGGCAGTGCCAGTCATATATATATATATATATATATATATATATATATGACGTCTACGCCTATTTCGCTGACAGTACCACAGGCCTTGGCTGTATGCCACATGAGGACCGGCGCTTCATCGTGACAAAGTGTAAAAGAGTTGACAGGTGGGTACAACAGAACCCTAAACAAACTAAACAAGCTACTGCGTTGAATAAATCTATATGATAAATGTACCGGAAACACAGGGCCACTATTGGAGGTCAACCTATTATAAAATATAAGCAGAGGAACAGACAAGTAGCTAATCACAACTACACTGGACAATCTACAAACACATTTGTTACAAACCAATCGCAAATCTGTTGTTAAACCCGTACAGGATTAAATCTCCGAAATGTTTCGGATATTAATAACAGCCATCCTCAGGGAGAATTTTATCACAAAGGAAAGTTTTGACGATGAAACGAATCATCGTCGATTTTATTTGGTGATACTTTACGGAGTCAAACAATTAAACTATCGACGCTTAATATCAAACAATTGCTGTAATTTAGTTAAAAATATACAATATTTTTTATTGTTCCTTATTTGCGCATTTTTGTATCCTAACATATAACAGCAAACTGTTGCCTTCAACAAAAGTTGGAAGATACATCAGTTTAAATCACTAATAAAAGCCGAAACATGTCGCCTTGTCGCAGAAGTAATCACATTCACGTTGACCAACATGTGTATAATTACTTCGAAAATAAATATATTCTTACGGGCATACATTGCACGCAAAATATATACAACCAAATTTATGTTAGACAATTTTTATTGTCTAATGTTCAATGTATTTCGGCGTATCAATACGACGTCATCCAGCGCATGTTATTAAAGATACGTTTAAAAAACTCACATAAAACATGTTGATACTTAAATTTCCTGAGATTTCAAATCTTAAAATTCCTTAGATTTCAAATCTTAAAATTCCTTAGATTTCAAATCTTAAAATTCCTGAGATTTCCAATCGTAAAATTCCTGAGATTTCAACTCTTAAAATTCCTTAGATTTCAAATCTTAAAATTCCTGAGATTTCAAATCTTAAAATTCCTTAGATTTCAAATCTTAAAATTCCTTAGATTTCAAATCTTAAAAATCGCACACCTTATTACCGTATATTTAAATTTGGTTTTAAGTCTCTTCAGTTCGTCTGCATACATTCCCTAGCAGATTTACGCAACTAACATTATATTAAACCCATACATATATTTTGAATAATAATGGCAATGAAATTTGTAAATTTTTGCAGTCCAGCTCTACTGAACCAAGTGCTTCCTTTCAGAACTCACTTTCAATGGCCATAGCGCCACTCAAGCTGCATTTCCAGTTCTACAGAAATACGAAAAGCACTCTTACAGCGCAGTGTCGCTCATGTCATTACCTCCACGTTTTACTAGTGTGACAGAATATTTCGTCTGCAATGAAACTTGTACGGTTACATTTCTTCTTACTACTGCCATGACAATTGGCCTGGCACAAAATCCGCTAGGGGGCTGACGTATTTAAATTCTGGATATATTTGGGCTCGCTCCTTCAACTACACTCCAGGAACTACGCTTCAAATTCAGAGTGTGTCAAGGCAGCACAACGTGCTGCTTAAGACTATGACGTATTGCTTTCCGTATGTTTAGGGGCGTTCGCAAAATTGCGAAAGCAAACTATTAGTTTCGTCATGTCTTCCCGTCCGCACGCAACAACTCGGCTCCCACTGGACGGATTTCCATGAAATTTGATATTTGAATACTTTTCAAAAGTCTGGCGAGAAAATTCAAGGTTCATTAACATCTGACAAGAAAAAAAAAGGTACTTTACATGAATAAGTGTGTAGATTTATGATAATAAAGTTAAAGTGATCCCGTTACAGGCTCGGTGTGGCCCAGAGGTTGGGTACAGGTATAGTTCTACTGTTCCATGACCGCGGCACTAGAAGGGGTGAGTGGTCAGCAGCACGCCCCGGCCGCACTTTACCCCCGGGAAAGACTGGGTACCCATTTTACAGGAGGCTGGGTGGGCCACAGGGCCGGTCTGGATGGGCGGAAAATCTCGTCTCCACCAGGATTCGATCCCGTACAGTCCAGCCCGTAGTCAGTCGCTATACCGACTGAGCTACCAGATTTATGATAATATCTCAATTAATTCTCCGTAGAATGTGAAATGTTTTAGACAAAATTGTGGAGAGAATCGAAACACACATATTATATTCAATAATATATGTCCGAAAATGTGGTACAGCCGGACATGTCACAGATAATAATACACCACGTGCGTTTTGCATGCCGGACAACTACGGATCAAAACACACAACGTAGAATATGTAACACTTATTGCCTTTCCACGCCAAAGATGGATGCAAGAACGCCCCTCATTGTTATGTTATACGTACATTTTGTGCCTTGTTAATTTTTCCGTTCCGGGGCGTGGGGCTGACCCACCACCCACCCACATCCGGTGCCGAAAGGTCCTAGAAAAGAGTAGAGCTATACCTCTACTCACCCTAAGGGCCTTCGTGGCCTATAAAAAGGGTGAAATCGTACCTACCCAAATTTTCCGTTTAAAATTCCATTCATCACAATTTCTCAGGTGACCTAATGTACCGCCGGCAGCACGTCAGAATATCACAGATCGCGTGTGATCAACCCCTGAGCTAACTGACACTTCGCAAGTCGAAGAATGCGGATGATCGTCGTTATGACGCATATTTTGGGTGGTCATCAGTTGTAACATGTGTTCAAGTTACTCCGGAGGTCGCCATTCTATCTGTGAAACCGAATGCAGATAACTAAGGGAATGATTATCTGTTTTTGGAATTAGAAATGAAAGATCAACTTAGGGTAAAAAAATGGTCCACTTTGAAGAAGTACTCAGATATGTGGCCACTGAATCAAATTCATTAGAAATGTGAACACGTAAGTTAGGTCTGTGTTACACATAATTTGTTTTGTCACTGGTTTCAGGTTTGCAAGCGGTGAGAATTTAATCGGCTTTAAGATATCATGGAATTCGTAAGGCGGTATCAAACTGCTGTTACAATTTCCGACCTGAATATTAACCGTGCAGTTTCCTTCAAAAAACGGAACATGGAATCATAAAAATTATTTTAAAGTCCTTAAGGAGAGATTTATAAGATTCCAGACATTATATGATTATGGACTCCCTAATGACATTCTGCTGTACCTGTGTACTTATTGTGTGCTGGTTTGATAAATGGACTTACTGTGCTAAGATTTATTAGTGGACAGTTTGAGTGGGGCGAAACTAAACTATCAACTGATTCCAGAGAAATTACTTCCCTTAAATATCTCTACTTTAAATATTCAGATATTATTCCTTATAATCCCTTTTGTTTATGTTCTTGTTTCTTGTTTATTTCTTTATGTGATAACGGTAGTTCAGCACATTAATATTAAACAATGGATTGAGCTAAATTATTTTGTTGTTGTTCTGGATGCTGCTTCACTTGTTGTGTTTGCTGATGAATTTGATTTCGGTGTTGTTGTTGCTTTTGTTGCTGATGCTGATTTTGTGTTTCTTGTTGATGTTGCTTTTATTGTTGTTTTGGTCGTTGTTCATTATGGTGCTTTTGTTGTTAGTGATGCTGTTTTCTTGTAAATGGTGATTTTATCTTTGTTTTTTATGCTGTTGATGATGATGATGATGATGATGATGATGTGGCCGTTGAGGTTCTTGTTGTTGTGATTTTTTTGTTTTTGCCTGCATTAGATTGTATTATCATAATCATCTCCTTTATTATTATTATTATTATACGATACGGATGTCTCTTGTCACAGGCCTTTTCTTCCCGGTACTTCTCTTGAACCAGCGGTGATCCCCACCGCACAGGCTTCAAGCTTCAAACTGCAGTACTTTCCGTATTATGTGTGATGTTCCAAGTATAGCTGTCTTTTGTAGTGAATCTATCGAATGTTTTCCTGGTGCAGCCTCCAAATTTTTCCTTAAACTTCTCGTTACTATTCCAGTGGCTCCAATTGTTACTGGTAGAATCGTACATTTCAGGTTCCACATTCACTCTATCTCTATACACAAACTCTTGTACTTTAACTTCTTTTCCGCTTCCTTTTGCACAACATTTCTGTATGCAGGTATTGCCACATCTATCAGTGTGCAAGTTTTCTCTTTATTGTTTTTAATTATTATATCTGGTCTATTTGCTGTAACTTCTCTGTCTGTGTGTACTGCTTTATTATTATTATTATTATTATTATTATTATTATTATTATTAGGCATACAGAACACACAAAATACAAGTTAACGTTCTTAGACACACCTACAAGAATTTCAAAGTAATCTTATTTTTCTACGTTTATAAATATGAAATATGCCCTGTTTATAATCTACCTTTCTACACATTTCACATATCTAGCTGTGCTGTTTCTACAGACACAACTACCAAATTGAAATCGAAGCAAAACCTTGTAAGCGCCGTGTTGTTGTTGCGTCAAATTCTACAAAGAAAATTTTCATAACGAAATTTCCGCCATGTCGTTACGTTCATACAAAGTTTCGTAAAAATCCTGTGGCTAATTTACACACCAAAAGGATGTGACACAAACGTGGGGGGGGGGGGTTGTACCACGGAGACTCACCAACCTCTCTTTCATTCACAGAGGAAAATACGCCAATAAAACTTCCTTTAATTCTCTTCGCTGCGACTTCTAAAACTATTTTAATACTTAAGCAGTTTTATCTTAAAGCGTAATAAATTGCGATTTTTATTCCGTGCGTTAATGATGACAAATTACCCGTCACAGAATCTTAAATTTCGCTCTGCTGCGGACCAGCGGATAAGAATTGTCTCTCTCTCCCTCTCTCAAAACATTTACTTTAGTGGGAACATTTCAGTTCTCCTGGCATATGACGTCATGTACTTTCGCAGATAGGGACTACTGGGGCGGCCTGCCGCCTCAACATGAACAGTATCAGAAAGGAAAAACCGTCCGTAAGTAAAAAGTGATAAAGTATATCCGTCCCTTGACGTAAGGGGCAACGATCTTCGAAGATGTGTTATTCTGCCATGCGTACCCGGCTTCGTAATAAAATACTGGTATTAAACTTCAGAAGGCTAATTAATAAATCAGTTATAATTACTGTATCCTTTCCTACATACACAGTTAAAGTTTTAATTGGTATATATTATCGGTGCGAAGTATCATAACAAAATGTAGATGCAGGGCTTTAGATGTGTTTAAAGGGTTTTAATATACAGTTTGCAAAACGTAAAGAATGGTAAAAAAAGTTAAAGCAGTCCCGTTACAGTCCTGGAGTGGCCCAGAGGGTTCCAGGAAGTTAAGGTTCCCAGATTTCATGACAACGGCACAGGATGGTGGTAGGTTGTCAGTCTTACGCACCGGCCGCCTTTACCCCCAAGTAATGCTCCTGGTACTCATTTCTGTCAACGGCTGAGTCGAACCCAGGGAAGGATTTTATGTCAATGAAAAATTCCAATGACACCAGCTGGGAACGAACCAGTGACCTTCCGATTTGTACAACAGCACCTTAACCACTGTGCTACCGCGGTCCCCACGTAAAGAATGGACTGACTGAAAAATTACTTCATGGACTCCGGTACAAATTTACAATCCAATATAGGGCTATACATCCCACAAAATCAATCAATTCTTTTATTCCAACCAAAAGCACGTAATACGGTAAAAACACATTTATCATCATTTACCTCCTACATGTTTCGGTGTTTGTTACACCATCTTCAGGGACACCGTTGTTGCCTTACTTGCTCAAAAACTGTATGCTTTTTGTAATTCTGGTACATAGGTTGTGCTATAAAATGTAAAATATACCCAAATTTACATTGCTGCCACAATGTTTAAAACACTATGTATTTCGTCCTTCTGTATCTTCAAACTCTTGAAATTGCTAGTCAATATCTTAATAGTAGCACATTAAAAAATCCAAAATATTTTCCCAGAAATTTAACGCTGTGCTCATAATATGTGTCTCAAACAGAGGCTAAACACAATATGGAAGATGTGTGAAAAGAGTTTTTCTTTATTTTGCAAACTTTAATTCTACGCACGAAGGTTATTTTCTAACCAACTTCTGACGAGCTTAGGGCTACAACTGGAAAACATGTAGATGTAAAAGCTCATAACGTTCCTCTCTCACAATGTGTCTAAATAAATTTTACATAATTTTAGTAGAGGACATCCCGTTGTGTTTAAGTAAAGGTAAAGGTACAGTTTTCCCGTTACAGGCCCGGTGTGGCCCAGACGGTGGGTAAAAGTATAGCTCTACTCGTCCATAACCGCGGCACTAGAAGGGGGTGAATGGTCAGCAGCACTCCCCGACCGCAGTTTAACCCCAGGAAAGACCAAGTACCCATTTTACAGGAGGCTGGGTAGGCCCCAGGGGCGGTCTGGATGGGCGGGAAATCTCGTCCCCACCGGGATTCGATCCCGGACCGTCCAGCCCATAGTCATTTGTTATACCATCTGAGCTACCCGGCCCACCGAGGTGCCCAGACGGTTCCAAGAAGTTAACGTTCCCAGATTATGTGACAATGGCCCAGGATGGTGGTAAGGTTGTCAGCCTTACGCACCGGCCGCCTTTACCCCAGGAAATATTCCTGGTACTCATTTCTGTTAGAGACTGAGTCGACCCCAGGGAAATAGCGCGATCAGAAGGACTATGTCAATGAAATATTCCAATGACAATAACCGGAATCGAATCAGCGACCTTCGGATTTGTAGCAAAGCGCCGCTGTGTTTAAGTATAATATTAAAACGAAATAAAATATATATATACAACAATACCGGCATATAAGTTTTTATAAATATTTCGGCCTGATGATGGCTTGCACAGGCCGAAACCAGTCGCCGTTACTTAAATTAGTAAAGTATAAGATATTTAAGTTTGACGAAGTATATATTTTATTTCATTTTAATATTAATTAAATATATATTTTTTTTGTTTTCGAAATCTCTGCAACGTATCTAAATAAATTATATACATACACGTATTTTCCAAGTAATTACACACAAATAAATATCTCATTTCACTCTATAAAGATGCTCACAGAATCACTCAACCTTCCATTAATGCTAAAACAAGAAATTCAAATACGCCTAATATTTAACGTTTCCTTTCCCACAATATATTGTTGATATTGGAACGTCTGTCTTCAGTCAGCGAACTTAAACATTAGAGAACTTGTTTCAACTTTTAATGAATTAGCTTGGCTGGGCAAATTAGCCCGCTGAAACGATACCGCCTTCGCGGTAACCTGCTTTAGGTTACCCCCTTCCACTGTCATTTCTAACTCAACGCAAATGCCTTTTCATGTGTTTCGGAAAAGGGGCGAGGGGGGGGGGGGTTTACGGGCGTATTCATCGACAGCTACTGTCGTCTGTATAACATTCAAGTAGAAACGCATATTAGTTAATCGACAGCAAAATTAACTCACACTACAACAAAAAACTAAATTAAATCTGAATTAACAAACTCTTGGAAAAGAAAAAGATAAGGTGTCACGTTGTATTGTGTCATAATCCTGTGCGAAACAAAGCGATAAATTAAAATAAATACAAGAGACATAATGTGCTCTTACTGTAGATGGAACATCGTGGGGCCTTCGCCTTACCATTATTACAGTGGAAAAGCAATAAGGATTACATATTCTGAGTGTGAGTATCCAGCCTTAGGTATCCTGCATGCATTGCATATGCGCTATATTGCCATCTGTGGTCTGTCCGGATCTACATTATTTTTCAACATTATCTCACAAATGGCACAATTTTCAGGGGGGGGGGGGTGTGTTATTGAGCATATAATGTGTGGTTTGATTTTTCCGTAAAATACTTGCCTGAAACATACTCATTCTAAGAAGAATTCAGCGAGATATTATCATAAATGTATATGTATTTAATACGATTTTAATACGAGCCATCCCGTTGTGTGTAACAATACAGTGATATTTATTGCCGTCTAAATATAATCAACAACTTGGCAAAAGTTTGTCGTTAACTTTTAGGCAACATGTTTCGGCTGTAAAACAGTCATCATCAGGCCAAAGTAGAACACATTCCATGTACTGTACCTGGACTGTGTTCTACTTTGGCCTGATGATGGCTGTTTTACAGCCGAAACATGTTGCCTAAAAATTAACGAAAAATTTTGTCAAGTTGTTGATTATATTTAGACGGCAATAAATGTCATTGTATATGTATTTATCTAACGTAGCCTGTATTATAGTCAGATTCCAATGACACTTGCATTTTCTTGACAGATTTTCGATAAATACTCAAATATTAAATTTATTAATACCCCCATCAATTATCTTCATGGTTCCACCGTGCATCAATGATATCAGATGCTTTATTGTCCAACTAATACACTCAATTACATAAAATCGTTGAATTGTTACAAACAATTAAACTTATAACAGCCTCTCCAACAAGTTTCGGTTAACGTAGGAACCATCATCAGGGAGCCATATGCTGCCATAACACTGACAACGTCTGTACCGACACACACAGTTGAACAAGATTAGTAATTTTAGCGAAGTAATGGTCGTAGCTCCCTGATGATGGTTCCTACGTGAACCGAAACATGTTAGAGCAGATTTTATAAGTTTGTTTTCAACAATTCAACAATTTTATATAATTGAGTGCATCAATAAAACATTTGACTCCACCTGTTGTTCCAAGCGGACGGACACGTGGATGGAGAGACAGAGTTGACGAAGGTAATAGTCGCTTTTCGCAAATTCTGCGAAAGTGCAAAAATAGGGGTGGGTGAGGGGGTGGGGATAACAGTTTGGGTGGTTCCATTTATGTTTAAAAAAAAGCAAACAATTTAAGAACTCAATAACATTATGACTACAGGCTTATCTCGATAAATACAGTGCCTGACTAAACGTTTCACCTCAATAAATGTCTTAGTTCAACGGATGCATTACCTCAATAATAAACATATTTTACATCAATAAATGCACTGATAGACTAAATATCTGAACTCAATAAATGCCTTACCTCAACATAGGTATTACCTCAATAATAAACATATATTACCTCAATAAATGCACTGCTTGACTAAATATCTGAACTCAACAAATGCCTTACCTCAACAGATGCATTATCTCAATAATAAACGTATATTACCTCAATAAATGCACTGCTTGACTAAATATCTGAACTCAATAAATGCCTTTCTTCAACAGATGCATTATCTCAATACTAAACACCTTACCTCAAGAAGTACATTACCTCAATAATTACGCTTCTGGGCTAAATATGTGAACTC
>Ga0123352_10005058_pt1 | contig 19712 bp, 13 predicted proteins | sample TergutLab28metaG_FD_89700 | JGI IMG/M metagenome (GOLD analysis project Ga0123352, IMG submission 89700) | Labiotermes labralis P1 segment gut microbial communities from Petit-Saut dam, French Guiana - Lab288 P1 | ecosystem: Host-associated > Arthropoda: Insects > Digestive system > Gut ... | reverse complement strand
GCATGCTACCAGATAACCTCATGTACAGTCTGTCTTAGTAACTTCATTCCTACACTAATTTACGCTCCCTGAGGATGATCCCATAGAGGGATTGAAACATGTAGGAGATATTTTAAATACATTTTAATCAGATAATGTGATTTTAATGGTTTGACAAGTATGTGCAATTAGTTGGTCTTAATAAATATTGTTATAATTAACTTCAGTCGCCATAGAATCTACAAATTTATTTTGGCCATATTTTTAATCTGGCGTGTAATATCTAAATTTATAATGCCCACATTACTAATTAAGTAAATATGTGATTTCGAAGTGCGGTCTGGTGTATAAACCATTTCTTTGTGGTTTATCGCTCTTTCTGTGTTGCAAGTCATGACTTTAGTGGCAAATATTTAATTGCTGCATAGATATTTGACGTTTTAGCAAAAGCATAATGTGTAACTTAGATCAGCGTTTCACAGCATATTCGTAAGTGTATTTCCCCCCATTCTCGTTGTTGCCAGTTTTTTCTGCATATTCTGTGCTTTGTAGGAAACGTAGTGAAATAATGTTACAAGTCATTTAATAGGATATTTAAATGTTGTAATTTAACAATTTATTTTTCCATCATAAAATCTTCAGTACATTGAATTTCGAGGATTCTACGGTCCTCGCAATTAGTTTGTGTTTTTCGGTCTCCTCTTATGTCACTTTCGAGGATGTGTTTGAAAAACTGAAAATGAAATGTTTAAATTTGAAACAAATTTACGTAACAGGAGGAAGAGTTCGTAGTCTGAACTACCCTAAGAGAGTAACTCAGGGATTTACACCGCCACTAAGAAATATGAAATAGAATACTTTTTTACAATGCAGGATTATACAGAAAATTCTAATGGTTACATGGTCCCACTTGGACAACAGATCTGAGTAAATAATTAGAATACTTACAGGAACTGCACTGTCATAACGAGAAATGATGTGACTGTCTAGTATCATTCCCCATGACGGCTATAAATATCAGCAGTACTGAGCCATCGGGTTGTGCTGCCTCAACAAAACACAACAATCTAATTTTCGTCTCTTGTAACATTCACGCAATGATATCCCCAAGAATGTCTTTATTAAATCTTCTGTCAGTTACTTTCAATGGTAATTTAAAAGTGTTGCATGTTAACTTAAATAACTAATCCCACTTTTTTATTTACAGAATAAAAAATTATTATCAATAAGGAAGCCGATATTTTAATTGAATTTCGAAAAGGGCCCCCTACCAATACACGCCGAAATCTGGAAGCCAATTTCTCTGTTCCTTCTTATAAGGTTAGGCAGCTTGTTAATAATCAGATTCAGTGGTACTTATAGGTACAACCAAACTTAACATTCAGTATCACTTTTCTTTCCTACTGAGTGCATTTGTGTATATTATGTGCATCTCAGAGCAACTAGAGATTATATCTCTACACAGCACTAATCGACTGATAGGTCTAGTGGGGACTGGGAGTGTTTAATGCGAGATATGGACTGAATTTTTTTTTACATAAATTGGATGAGGTTTAGTCTAAATCCTTTCCAGCCCAGCCGTAAATAGTGTACCAACAAAAACGTATATCGGCCAGACGGAACGCCCATGCTACGCTACTGGGAAATATTCACGGCCCAAAAGGGACAATGCTGTCCCGCCCAAATGCAGGTATGGGAATTTAAAATGAAAGTAACTCCGTCCATCACTGTGTACATTGTAGTTTAAAGGCCGGGAGACCAAAGTTACCCATCTTCGAAATTTGTCCACGCACTGCAAGTGTTTCGCGTGATTACCACGATCACGTTCTATTACCTGCCGGTATTAAATTATTTGTCTTTATCATAAACACCCGCTCATTTCTTTGTCATGTATAAACATATCTTAGTTCAACGCCAGTAACCAAATTGGTCGATCAAGATTCTCCGTGCCTTTCCTCGGTCTTAAACCATATATTGATATGGCACCGGAATTCCACGTCGCACTACATTCTTTTCAGGCAGACCTCCCGACTTTAACTTCAGTGTTTCCGCCCAAACGCAGCCCTAACAATATTATCAAAATTTCTTCATAACGTAGCTTTCCAAACACAAAATACAAAATTCAACCCAAATCCTCAACCTCTGTCCTCTGCGGTATACTCAAACCGTCAAACTTATATCACTTCAGATCCTTCGCTTCCCAACGATCTACCGTGCCTCCAGCCTACCTTTGTCAGAAGGACAAGCGGGTGCCGACTGGTAACATTTAAAATCGTAAAATTATGTTCCTCTCTCCGGCCTTCTCATAAATGTAATATATCTCCCGCTAATCTTTTCTTCTCCTTTTTCTTCTTTTTCTCCTTAATCAGTCAATCTTCGAGGAGACAAACGGTTTATGAGTTAGTAATGTTTCTGTTATGCCAAGGCATGCTTTAACTTAGCCTCTAAAATCATCGTACCTTACTTCTTTTGCATCTTGTAAACAGCTTAAAATATGTGCCTTACTTTGTGCGACCAAATCACACCCGACACACAGAAGGGAGAAGCAAACCAAACCTACACACGTTTATTTACAATAACAGACGGTGAAGAATCTTCCATCCTTTCAGTACGTAATTCTTTTCTTCCTGATTAATTGAGTGTAGTCTGCGAAATAAGGAATATTGTAATACGGTACCAAAATAAAGTGGCTCTCACCCTTATAAAATTTCACGCTGTGATATTCTTTTGAAAATAGAACGTGACTGTTCCTTTTCAGTGAAGTATAAAATGCAAGACTCTTCAAACCAGCATCTAATTACTTCCAATCGAACAAGTCTTTCGTCACACAGACCCTCTGTTAGGCAACTAAGCCCTCTTCTTCATTTCTTTTCATTCCTTTAATAAATCCACTTCCACTTGAATTCATGTTCCCCAATTTTCAAGGAATTTAATTACGCAGACCTAGACTTTTAAAACGCGCATCCAAAATCAAGGTCCTTTGCCCTAGCATTGTGTTAAGAACACATTTCTTGAAGTCATATTCCTTGCCACCCGGTAATTACATCCCTTTCCAGATTTAACTTTTCTTTTCAATGTTTCTCCAAATTACAGAGATCATTCTGGCTAACTGCATCATTGATCAGGCCACGAAAGAAGATTAGAGGGAACAATTAAAATTAAATCTTAGCTTGAATATTTTTTTGTAGAAAAAAATGTAACTTACTTTGGAACAATTTATTTGTAAGCCCACTTTCCTCCTTCATAGGGGAATAAGTGTGTCATAACTGGCAGGGGCAAGGGATTTTACTTTTCTTCCAAACGTCCATGTCTGATCTGGGGTACATCCAGCCGTCTATTCAGCAGGTACCGGATTCTTTCCTGGGAGCAAAGTGGCCGGGGAATGATACTGGCCACACACCTCTATCTAGAACCGAGCATACGAATTAGTGGAGCTGTACCTGTACCCACGTACATACCCCTAGCAAGACATCCGTCATAAACAAATAAACAAAGCAACGATGCGTAGTTTGAGGGGCGGGGCAGCCAACGAATTTAAGGTATACAGAATATGTAATGAATTAATACGTTCTTCATATGCATAGAAACAATAATAATGTCAACAAATATATGTATATACAAATCAATAAAGAAGAGATTTGTACTCTGAATTACATGTACGAATTTTGCAGAATTAAGATTTAGTACAAACGTATGAGAATTGCAATAAACTAATCAGTGATAGGAAGGACAAACATTAAATATAATGTACATACTGTGCTGCTTCACAATCAGCTTATATTAATGTATATTTGTGTGTGTGTGTGTGTGTGTGTATATATATATATATATATATATATATACACTATTTGTGTGTGTGTCTATATATATATATATATACACACACACACACACACACACACTTACATATCACTTGTGTTCAGAAAATATGGTTAGGTTCTACTCATATAAAGTGCAGAAGAATAATACTTAAAGTGTAGGTGGTGTACGTAGCGCTATGTATCGATAAGTAACATTCATCTAGCCTTCTGTCCTCTACACGCATGTCGCACTTTTTCCTCTTGTATTTGTCTGTCCACAAATTTCATCTATGTAGTTGTACGTCCGCAAGATTCTTTTGTCTAGCTGTCTGTCCGCATGTTCATCTATCTAGTTGTCTATCCACAAACTTCATCTATCTAATCGTCTCTCCGCAAGTTCCCTCTTTCTAGCTGCCTCTTTGTACGCAAGTTTTATCTAACTACTTGCTTGTCCGTAAGTTTTATGTATCTTAACTGTCGCAAAATTTCACCTATCTAGCTGTCTGTGTATCGAAGTTCCTTTTGTCTCCCTCTCTAGTATCTTACGTCGTGTACTCAGGAATCCCATGCTCCATCTATGACATTTTTAGACATTTCGGTGGACACTTGATGTTTGAATTCCGAACTGAAAATTTACAAAGACATTTAATGCCAGTACGATTACACATATGGGATGTTCGGCTTTCCAACAGTAGCCGTGTCGCTAAAATTATGGCCAATAAAATGTGTAAAACAATAACACTTGCAACGAAAATATTCTCAAGTAGACCTATGCATTTTTATCCCGATATGAAACTTACAAAGAACGAAAAATTTAAGAACTCGATATTGGAAGTTACAATATTGTAGATAATATAAAAATCCGCATTTGATATTTTTGTTTAAAATACTAACAAAAATACTCAAATACTGACAATACATGCATGCCTCAGTGCACGAATACATTCCAATAAGCAGGAGAAATATACGTTGACAAAGGAAAATGGTAGGACAACAGCAGCCAACAATACAGCACGAATAATATGACTTAAAACCTGCCGCTGATGACAATGATTATGACAATAATAATAATAATAATTTAAAATATTAAACATAAATAACAGTAATATGAAGCTCTACTTTCATTTAAGTTTATTTACGAATATATTTGCTTTCCACAGCTGTACACTATTCCAGGAAAGGTAGATTCAAATACAAAATCTACTGTAGCTGACAGTGTTCCTTGCACAATAAAATGACAGCGATGAAATTCTAATTGCTTCTTTCACGATCATGAACCCATTTGTGGAGAGAGTTGGCACACCTGCCAAAAATTAAATAATACGAACGACATTCTATTAAACAATCACATAACGTATAAAATCGTAGAGAACCTCATGAAGAATAAATGCACGCCACACACAAGTATGTGTTTCGTGTCCTGTTTAATTTGTACTGTGCTGAATTTTGTCTTCAGAAGAAGCCAACTTGAAGGAGACGATGACTTGCATGCCAGCAACAGCAGACAAAAAAAATTAGGTGATGAATGGGACAGCCACGTCACTGTGATGCGAAATCATATAGATATGGTCAGCGTCATTTTATTTTCTCCCTGTTTCTTGTAAGGAATGGCTGGCATTTCCCCTTCTAACCTGTCTGGTTATATCCAAGGGGTTGAAAAGTAGAGCGTCATATATTTTTCGTGTACCAGATATTGAAATCCCGACCATTCCTCAGAAGGAAATGTGACTCGCATATCACAAAAATGTTGTATGCTCCAAAGAGTATGTGAAAAGGGTGATAAACGTTTCACGAAATGCAGAAAATATTTCTGGGTACTTCTATTACACCTGGAAAGGGACACATTCCGTACAGAGTTAATTCTAAGCAAAACGTGTCCTTTTCCAGTATTAAGAGTATTAAGTTATTTATAATTGGATTGGCATACGCCTACAGTGCATCTTTGCTTCTATATTTTCACACCTTATGCTTATACGCTTGCGATAATTTTATATAGGCCTATCTCTGAATTGCGAGGAGACCTACATGCTAAAATTTACTTACTTTGTATCCTAAATTAGTATTATTTTACCGACAGGGACAGATAAAACAAAGCAATTTTGCAACGTGCATAAAGATAAATTCGATTAAGTATATTTTTATTATTGCAGTAAACATTATCTCTATACTGTTGCTGGATTGTCCTAGTACGAATTCCTAACAAATAATCATACAAACAAGCATGTATTGTGTGTTTTCAATATACGTTCTAGTAACCATACAACCGTCTTAATAAAACAAATTTCCCCTTTTTCAAGATAATTTTTCCTAATAAAACTTCCGCGCAGTTTAAGTCACGCAGTTTTTTTTATAAGATACTATATTCACTTGAGCAATTCTGATTTTTCAAAGGAAATTTTTAGATAATGCACAAAAAATTTCAGGCTTCTTGATTCACAAGGGGTGCATCTCAAATTAGGGGTGAGTAACCAGATAAAGGGAGGGAAATTATTGTAAGGCATTGGGCCTCGAATTCTCTAGGGAACATGGAGAATACACCCTGCCATGCAATTTGTAAGAGTAACATCATTACTGGCAGCATTCCTGCTGTGCTAATTGCATAACCCTCGTGACTGCGTGAAAGATGTTTGTCGCCACACGAAGCTAATAAACTGCAGAAGAAAAAACGTTTTGTCAGTAGAGATATAGCGTATTTTTATGGTAAAATATTTAGTGAGAAACAGTTACTAATCAGTATTCATTGTGCTTCACTGAAGACATGTGTGAACTTAAATACTTCCAACGGAATGTTTTATGCAGCCGAACATGGAAGGACGAATTTTGAGACAAACTGGACAAGATGGACGGAAGCAGTCGCAGTTATTTATATGCAACTTTGAATAGCAGCTACAAGTAACTTAATTCTGGTAACAATAAAGTTATAGGTTAAAAAATGCAGTTTCAAAATCACGCCTAAAAAGATCTTCAACAAAAAAGAAGTAATATTTAAATACGAATTTTAGAAGCCAGAGTCTAGCGAAGACGTCAAAGTCCTTGAATCTGTATCTCCAATCGTCCGTACGTCTTTAGTTCGTGGTGCACAATTAAGAAGAGCGACGGTTTGCATATATGAGATTAGTATTTCTCCCAGTGGCAACTATGACCACGACATCAACATCGTACGTGACGCAGCAAAAATTCATACCCACATTCGTATCAACATTTCGGAGGATTCAATGCGACAAAGCACAGGGTGTCATGTTCCATATAAGAGTAATCTTCAACTTTACCATACCCCCCCTTTTTTTAGGTATGCCATCCTTGTTGTGTGTAGTAACTATTATGTGGGGTAACTACAGTCAATAACACAGATAACGTATGTCTAATGAATCATGTTTATGTTACAGACAAAACCACATGTTTCGGCCAACAGTGGCCATCATCAGGTTTTATCCGAAATTATATGCTAAAAGGAGAGTGTTCATACAATGTGAGCCACGGCGTAACGATGTTGAGGTCCCATCATCTACGTTTCAGGCAAAGTTAACCATATTCCCTAATAAGATCTTCGATGTCCTGCTAAAACCCCACAAGCCATAACCCCCCCCCCCCAATCTTTTTCCCTATTTCTTTCAGAGCGGTCACACCAAACCCACCACCCAAACTCATGCTCTACCTCTCCAACACAAGGAGCACGACAAAAACACAGCAGTACAAATGAGGCAGCCACGTGGAAAACACCACCCGACACACATTACAATGGTGAACAGTGAGCAACTACTAACTACGCAACTACTAACAGCGACCTAATTACACAGAGCCGGAAGACAATTGGTGAATAGTGAACTGAACAGTTACGCTATACATTCCCTGCGGATTACCATACGCAAGGACTCTACTTATACATAGGACACCAGATAGACGCGTTTAAGATAGTGAACAGTGAGCAACTACAAACAGTGACCCAAATACAGAGTGCTGAAAGATAATAAGAAAACAGTGAACCGTACAACACACGGAAAATATATTTGTCCCACCAGATTATCACACGCAATTGCCCTACCCATACATAGGGCACCAGGGTAACGCATAATATGATCCCAATTGAACACACACCGAGTTGCAGAGAGGATCACACGCATATACCAAGAATAAAGAGCTCCCAGACACCCTATACGAACCAATGAGGAGGCAGAAAACCACATGAATGTACGTACCATTCACCTAGAACATAGACACGGGAAATTAACTCACACCACGTAATTACCAACCTGCACTCACACATGTTTGACTCTCTCTTCCACAGAACAATCAATGCACTAGCCTACAGGAAAACCAGAAAGGTAAACACCCCCGGCGGTAATAGAAGTTCTGAGAAATAAGAAGGATGATATACTGATGAGCCCGCAGAGACCCCCCACCTCAGAAGCCAACAGGGATATCACCCTTATCAAGGCTATACCACTCAGTCCACAGGACCACTCCAGTTACTAACAGAGTCCACACCTAGGCCATAAGCAATAAACTTTGCCTGACACGCAGATGATGGGATCTCAACATCGTTACGCCGTGGCGCACAATGTATAAACACACTCTTTTTAGCATACAATTTCGGATGAAACCTGGTGATGGCCACTGTTGGCCGAAACATGTGGTTTTTATCTATAATATAAACATCCTTCCTTAGACATGTACATTAGGTGTGTTACTGACTGTAGTTACCCCACCTAATAGTTTACCATACCCTTATCTTGCGTTTAACACCTCCTTTCCCATATATTTTCCAAGCTTGTTCCTTGCAGTTTATAGTCGCTCATCGACCTAACTGTTCACTCACTGAAGATACGGATCAGGTGTTACAAAGTTAATCACACTGCGAGTAGTATGCCAGCTAGTATGAAAAGCCTGCCACCGGATACATTCTGGGCCGCATTCATCCAAACCCCACCCTCACAACCTTAACAACTTCTTAACATATATATTATTGCTTCCCTCTCTTCTAAGTCTTAAAAGAGGAGTGTTTGCAGGAGCGAAACTTTGGGTTCTCACAAAGATGTTGGTGATGATTCAGTTCTAAGATCCAAAATTATTTGCCCTCTCGACTGGTAACCTGGTACTGTGCTCCACTGAAACGTCTCGAACTATTTAAACTAGGCAAGGCATTACGCACCAGAAGACTTAAATATTCAGTTTACAGCACTTTCACACCAACATTCTGTAGACATTCCTTCTTCTCACATTGTAGTCGCATTCCAAGTCCATTATCATCTCTTCGTTGCAAATTACCTACCTATGAGGATATTATGACTGTATGTATAGAAAGAAGGGTGGGTATTGGAAGAAGGCGAATCACAATAAAATTCTCCCGGTTATTTCTTCTGTAAACACTAGTACTACATTCATCGATATACTTGGAACAACTTACGTGAGCTATACTCTCCCTCTCTCTCTCTCTCTCTCTCTCTCTATATATATATATATATATTTATTTATTTATTTATTTAGTACACCAACTGACGCACAAGAATAAAAATTCCACATTAAAACATTAAAATTGCTCCGACATGTTTCGATTCTAAGATCATCATCAGGGAGCTACACTTTCCTCGCTAAAGTCTCTATTAAAATTAGTAACTGATTAATTTCTTGTATAAACAGGGTGTTGTGGCAGCATGTCTTATTGTGTAAGGTTATGTTGTTGAGAGTGCCCGACTACGGGTGTGCGTCCTGTGCTTTGCTGCGTGAGTATCTTAGGATCGAAACATGTCGGAGCAATTTTAATGTTTTAATGTGGAATTTTTATGCATGTGCATCAGTTAGTATACTAATTAAATAATTCGACGATATGCATGGTGCAACAATAAGAAAAATATATATATATACATATATATATATATATGTATATATATACACATACATATGTAAATATATAAATGTATATGTATGTTCAAAAGACTGTGAAATGAAAAATGCGGGTGAATGGCATGTCTTCTTCATTGTGAGTTCACTTTCTGAACTATGTGTAAAGAAAGCATAAAAATGGAATTTTACTAGGCACCTAACCTTCGTGAAAATTTCACATTTTCCCCGACAGAAGCGCTTGCTTCCCAACCACACTAATGGCAATTTTTTTTTGTATTGGTATTCAGAACACTCATTTCCAAGAGATGTGTGTGAGGTTACCCTGCAGCAGTCGCCTGCGTGCACCCAGTTGAATGAAATCAATACTGCTGGGAACACGTGCTGTTCTGTCCTGCATCGTATCTGCGTTTGTCTTTCTTTCAATTGCCATGGGCTTGCCTTGGCTCCTCAGACACAGACGAAATATTGCCAGAAATCTGTACCTTACATAGGCTTTAAAAAATTATTAACTCTTCTGAAATAGAGATGATAAAATTCATGACAAAAGTAGTAAAATCTGAATTTTAACAATGAAACATTCCCCTTATGCTCTTTGGTTGCACTTTTATACACGGAGGAATTATTTCGAAAGTCACAAGGATTGTACAATACGAGTGGCCAGATTTCTGGTCGGTTCAACGCTTACAAACAATAATCTACAACAGAAGTATTATAAATTTTTGCTGCGAAATCCTGGGAGTGCAGCGTGAAATATTGACTGTTTCAGAAAACATTTTATTTCTAAGAAATCGATAATCATAATTTCAATAACTGATTTCTAAATGCCCTCATATCTTTGCGCACATCAAGTATAAACCACCAACAATAATCTATAGTTGAACATAAAATTGCTTAAGTATTTTATGTGTTTCAATTAAATTTTAAGTTTTAATAAATTGCATTTTATTCTTGCGTCAAAAATTAGCATTTGCTGTTGGATTACACGGAAATTCAGCTTTAGAACAGGCATCGGTGAACCGCACCTTTTAAACTGAATGATACATTAAAAATGAGATGTAATTTTAATTCGGACAAGTCGATTGTACGGTAGAGTTCAACCTCAATATATTTTAATGTAATACACGAATATGTCAGAATATAGGGCCGAAACATGTAGTAAGATTTGTAATTTAATTATAAAGATTGAATTTTGAAAGACGAATTATGTATTATTTTTCTCTTTTTTGCATAAATTCACAAAGGGGTGTATAAACCCAAGTTTAATTCAGATTTAGTCACAAGGATTCCACAGAATTATGAGTTTGGATCAATTTAAAAACAATTTGTTGTTGCATGATTTTAATACTAGGAGAAAACATCACATTTTTCGCCATTGAAACTCTTCTCTGTTAGAAAAGGTGTCAATCTGATGTAAAATTATTTAATTATTTAATCCCAAACTATTGTAATTACAAGAAAATAAAACGCTTTTAAGTCAGCCCCAAGAGAGTATCTCATTACTCATGTATTTTATTTTGGAAGAAATTTTAGTACTTAACAACGGCACAAATTAATACTTTTTCCAAGTGACAATATTATACATATTTTATATTTGTATATAATTAAATTTTATATATTGCAGTGTTGTGGTGTTCTATATTTATTATATTACTGCTGTGTTGTATTACATTGTTATTGTTTACTTGAATATGACGGTGTTATGTGAAACAAATTAAGATATACTCCAGAGAGGTTTATTATTTTTTTTTTTGAAGTTTCACATTCAACAGTCATTTGACAGAGCTTGGAACTTTGAAAAATATATGACATGTAAATGTAAATGTAACGTTACTTTCTCCCTCTTATGGAAATACATGTTACTTTATTTGAATTCATTGCCTTGTGGAGTGTATCTCGCTGCTCCTCTTTGCTACAAATTATATAACAAAGAGGTAAAGTGTCTGTGTTAACCATGAAGGCATACAGGGGTAGTAGACTTAGGCCTACAGCTTTACTCATTCTTAGTCTTCGTACTAGAGTGAGGTGAGTAGTATACATAAGGCCGCAGTCGCTCTACTCCTAGAGAAAGGAATTGCGGTACACTTGGTACATGAGGCTGGGCAGTTTTCAGAGTGGGCCTTTCCTCACGTGTGGTAAATCCTTAAATTTGTGTTCCCTTTTCATTGCGTATGAAAAAAAAAGTTTACACTGCAAAGGAAAGGAAGTTGAAATTCTAGGGGAAAATGAAAAGCAATTAACTCGTTGCTTTACATCTGAAGACACTGCCTTTGGTCTCACTGGGATCCTGTAATTAAAAGCCCTCACTAATTCAAACACGACACAGGTGTCCGTCCGTCCGCCCGTCCGTCACTGTCGCCGGGTGAAGCAGGTCCCACGCCCTAACCAGGGCTTTGTCTTGTCTCATAAAACCCTCCCAGGTTTTGTCTACGGAAAAATACCTACAAAATTACACTCACATCTAAGGCTGAGTAATTGCCATCACCAAGAAATGATGACCGTCTCCAGAAATATTAGCATGGAGATCACTTTTAGAAATTAATTCATTTTTGTACGCGGGGCCATAATCGGTAAGCTTGTCAGTGTAATTCGACACCTATCTCCCAGGACTGATGAATCTGACTGACTTCTCGTCCAAGGCAAAATAATTTTGGTAGTACTCGAGCAAATATTCGCAACAGTCATTTTAAATTACGCTTTTAGCTATTTTATCACCTTTTCTAAAGCGAAAATTTAGTTTTATGCTATCTCCATGTTCACCGAGCGTATGTCTCTCGTATATATGTTTGCGTTATCCATCACTTATTTCAAAACAGTGAACAATTTTCACGAAAATTCTGTGTAAAACCCATAACCGCTGGGATACTGCTGTCTTTCGTATTATTACTTCCTACTATCCAGATAACAATCCAAGAGAGGAAAAAATGTTTTACATCGTCTATACACTGGCACGTCTAGTGGCAATATGCACACGTGTGCTGTTGAGGTAGTTCCGGCACATCTAATTTTTTAAATTAAAATTAACTTTCAACTTAATTGGAATAACTAAAGTGCTACTGATTGTACGCACATAAGAGGTTGTGCACAGTTATAATAAAATATTCCTATGGGTTGCGTGTACAATATTCTTTAAAATCTGGCAAATCCCAACCTGCAGACGGTGCGAAAATTTGAAGTTACATCCGATGTTTCACATTGACACTTCTTTGCCAAGAAGAGGAGGAGGAGGAGGAGAAGAAGAAGACAATGAGGATGATGATGATGATGATGATGGTGATGTACTTTTCTCTGCATTTCCTTAAACCAAATTTAAATAAATACTAACGTGTGGCAGTATTATTTATTGTTTTTACACGGATTTTGACATTTTCTTTTAATTCCCAATGCAGATGTCATTTGCACTTTTAACAAATATGTCTTTTTTTTTGCGGGACGGAAAAGATGGTTGAAAAAAATGGTCACACTATAACCGCATCGTTGGTTACAAGTTTATTATTATGTATTATTATGTTTATTATTATTATTATTACGTATTATTTAGGAAATACAAATTAGAATTTGACGTACATTCGCGGGGATCCAAACAGTAATCTACATGCTCTGTGGTAACCTAACTACACCTTTGTGATTGTTTGTGACAAGCTGTTGACATGTTATTGTTCTGCGCAAAGAATGCTGTCTATATTAACACGATAACGTCATAATGCAGCAGGGGTTGTTCGGTTTTCAATCCTCATTTAACCTCATCACAGGACACTCCCTCAGCACCACAAAATGACTCGTCAACTGTCATCGCATTGCTGAAATTCCTCAGTTGCTCCTAACAAACTGTCAGAATACAACAGGCGATGATGAAATGTTAAATATACATTTTAAATTTTAATATTTCCCTGTGTAGGAAAACAAAGCAGTTGGGAGAGATAATACGAAGAGGATCTGGCTTATGAATAGATAATATATTTTGGAGTTGAAGTACACAAACCAGCTTTGCATATTCAGTATGAAATATATGTACGCTCTGGTGAGTGATTCGTGCCGACAGCAGAGTTATAAAAATGGCAGAAACTGCAAACTACACATAATATTGACGCAGATACATGTATATAGAGCCAACAAGCCAGAAAGTTGGTGAATCAGGTCCTTTCTCGACAGACGGTGAAGTTTAATTTACGCAACCGGCCGATAACAACTGCTAAGAAATTCATTGGCTTGTCCTTTAACGACAAGTGCATGTTTGGCAAATAAAAATATAGTCTTACGTGCTCTTATACGGAACTTACTGCACATCATACCGGAACAAGACCCGTAACGGATCGAAGGCCAAATTATGTGTCTGTATACAAACAAAAAACTACAGATTACCAACATATAACTCTTTAACTGTAATTAAAATATACACTCCATTAAAATTACAATTTTTATTAATTTACTGTTCTTTTAAAAATATCTGTACCATCTTAATCACAAACTGAGAAACATGTAATTTGACTCTACCAGCACGAAGGCTGGAATGGCACGAGTAATACATTGTAATCTATTTTATTTTAGCAAGTTTTAATTTTGGCTTAAGCCCCCTGAAGATGGGGTAAATGACGCAAAAACATATAGCAGTAATACAATACTATATTCCTACGTGACACACGTCTATTTATAGGTGGTATGAATTAATAATCGGATTTTTTTTGATATTATTTTAATAAATTTTGTTGCTTTGCTTGACATTCATCATTCGAAACCAAATACGTGTAGAAATAAAAGGAGTGAAATATATAAGTTAAACATCTCCGGTGCATGACATTCCGTGCACAAGCGCAACCGGCAGGTCACATGTGCATGTGTGTAGGTTTGTAAGTGCGATTGAGGCAAATAAAACCACACTACGAAACATTATGCATATTACATTTTCCGACATATTTCAGGAAAAAAATTAAATTATCTTCAAGAAAATCCAATTTATGTCCACCGGCGAAGGTTATGAAGCATGCATTCGCAATGAATTAGTGTAGCAAAATAATATAAAATACATGTAAAATACAACATGAGAAAAATTGAATAAAGTAATCCATTTTGCAGCAAACACATACAAAATTATCTTAAAATGTTGGGACGGAAAATGTTCTAAGAATTTCAGTGACAGAATGTCCAGAGCTACAAATAAAAAGAAACGGTGTTTGAAGTGCACGAAGTTCCAAAGTAATATGCAGTAATTAACACCTTTATGTATTACGTGTATGTCACGCACCTATAATTTGCTGTCTTACAATGAAACATTTTGGAACAAATCGCCAGAAAATCAAATGTTCGAAAAGTGGGTAATTGTTTACCAGTCAACACGGCATCACAACCCAACGACTTGCAACTCAATCAACAGCGTCCTGCTAAGCTAAAACCCCACAATATTCGTAAAGCTATATTTTACTCCCCTTTAAAATTAGTGCTTTCTTCGTTAGATGAGAATGGAAATGAAATTTGCTAGACATCATCGAATGCAAGACACCAATATCGAATTTAGTATAAGATAAAAATGTCGATTTTAATCGATGTCTGTTGGGTAGTTTCTCAGAAACGCGTGCCGACTGTCACAGAAAAGACCATCCAGTTTTAATCGCTATACGATTATACGATTTTATTCCTGAGGTTTTATATACATTTATGATATGTGTGTATATATATATATACACATACACACACATACAAACATACATACATACATACAAACGTACGTACGTACACACATACATACACACACACATACATACATACATACAAACGTACATACTTACATACAAACGTACATACATACACACATACATACATACATACATACACACACACATACATACACACATAATACATACATACATACACACATACATACATACATACACACATACATACATACATACACAAACGCGTACACACACATACATACATACACACATACATACATTCATACATGCATACATACACAGAGACATACATACATACATACATACACACACACACACACACACACACACAGACATACACACATACATATATATATATATATATTATATAACATATTGTTGGTTTCGAGATCTCAACTCCACACAGCTGTGAATTTTACCTTTTTGTTTTAGCATTCGACCTGATGAATGCTTTAGCTTAGCCGAAACATGGAGCTGATTACCTTGACAAATAGATAGTTGTGTTTAGACTGAATATTCCGTACTTTTAATTGTACATCAGTTTTTGTTCCTTACGTTCTACACGATGAAAGAATACTGTCAACGTTTAATAGAAACAGAAAACACCCCACAAAGAAGAAATCTATATATACAAGAACCCGACACTTAGGGTTGCAACTTTTACTAATTTTGATGTTAACAAAATTGCATAGGGTTTCATAATTTAATCGTTTATTAACGACTGGTGAGTGGTTTTTAAGAAAGTCAGCTACGAAAATTCAGGATAGGCGGCTGCTTTTGTAACATAACAATGTGAAATGTGGGTATGGCCTTCAAAGTACTTGCGTAATGTGAGCCGCTTGTTGCTGCAAGTTCTGACACACCCCTGTACTGCCGGTGGTGAAAATATTTGATGCGATGGACGATTTTTTCATGAAGTTGACAGGTATATTTTATTTCGGTGTTTACGTCGAGTATCGGATTACCGGGGCCAATATTTTTCGACCGCAAAAAGGCCAACCCTTCAATAAATATGATGCCGGAAAACCACAGTACAGACAGAAGACAGTTTTTTTAACTAGAGCTGCAATCCTCAAGAATCTTTATGCAAAAAGGAGGAAAATCCCATGTACCGCAGAAAACGTTTAGAAGTTAAAGTTAAAGGTAAAGCAGTCCCGTTACAGGCCTGGCGTGGACCAGAGGGTTCCAGGAAGTTAAGGTTCCCAGATTTCATGACAATGGCACAGGATGGTGGTAAGGTTGTCAGCCTTAAGCACCAGCCGCCTTTATCCCCAGGAAATGCTCCTGGTACTCATTTCTGTTAGAGGCTGAGTCGACCCCAGGGCCATAGTGCGATCGGAAGGATTTCATGTCAATGAAAAATTCCAATGACACCAGTTGGGATCGAACCAGCGACCTTCCGATTTGTAGCACAGCAACCTTTAGAAGTAGATTAACATTTTATTGAAATATATTTGTAAAGTACAAAATTTATAATTTCTGGACGGAATTCAGCCACGTTCTTAAGTCTCATTAGGGAAAATGTTGGCTCGCTGAGAAGACACTTTAATATGCTTGGAACAGACCCGGTAATCATGTATTTCAGACACTCTAAGGAATAACACAGCAGCGAAATTACCCTTAATGTCAAGCGTCTACCTTAAACAGATACACGGGCTGCGTACAAAATGCCATATTTTCCTCCGTGTTGTGTTTGAAACTTGTTCCTTTGTTTTCTGTTAACTGGTTAGTTTCCTTCGAGATTTCGGAGCTTTTGAGGGTTTTGCGTAATAGGGAAAATTACAGTACGCCAAAGTTAATATACAGGTACTGAGCAGTAGTAAGTACGAAATGCCATTTCCAGACAGATTATGAGTGAAATTCCCAACATCTTCAAGCTAGTTTTCGTAGGAATGCCACCACCGAAGAAACAGTGTTCAAGACAATGCTGTATACAAGTAGTAATGTGACTTAGTACACGCTCTGGTCTTGAATAAAATGTCTGAAATTAGAAAATAGAGCATTAAACTAGTTTTGACCATTTCTCTCATAACACCGTATTATTTAGTCTTTACTTCAACAACATATGAAGACCTTCTTCTTGAAAAATTTGTTGCGTGGAAAAGTAATTAATTACAGAAGTTTTGGAAGAGCTGGCTCCTCTATATTCAGAGTAGTCCACTAATCTTCAACTACAAAAGATGGAGACAGCAAGCGCCCCCTAAACATAGGTAACTAGTTATCCATCGACACGGCGTCATGTCTCAGGACACTTTAATCTTCATTCGCAACGCTGTTAAGATCTCTGATCATTCAAGTTTTGGCCTGTTTATTTTATGAATTCCAGACCCTCAGAAATTAGCTGCCGTTTCAGACAAAAGTGACACCTCCATTTTCAGGGTAGGTGTGGATTAATTTTTTCGTGGTTTATTTTACAGGTCTGTCAGACTCTAACTGTACGGCTAAAGGGTGTCGGTGCTAGAATGACAGAACGCGAAGTATGTGCAAGTAGTGGTAGTACTACGCCGGTATTTGCCAATAAATTCTGCAATAAGCCACGACAGTCGGGATTCGAAGTTAGAACACTCCGAATAAAATACCAGACTTCAAGTGCAAACCATACCTGCGCTGTAACTATTAACCTTTTAAAGCCTACCAGTTACTTTATGTACCACCAAGTTTGACATTTAAAAATTTCGCATGGTGATTACATTGCATTTAAGTGTTTTGTATGAATCTCAGAACAAACAGTAAGTTTTGCCTTATACATCATGAACAGGTTGGTTTTTATAACCGACGTGGAGTGTTTACTGCGCTGTACGCACTGAGTTCTTACATAACACAGATACGTTTCGTCCTTAAAGGGTTTTATTATTTAAACTCAAGTACACTCTGTCTTTTGGGAACTGAACTCCTGGTATTGCTTTATATCCATCTGCTGAAAATTTGTTTGTGTAAGAGAGGGCTGTTTTGAGTAATGGCGAATAATCAAATGGCATATTCAAAAAGATCAGCTAGGTTTGCAGGATCAAATTAAGACATTTTAGGAATAAAGAGAATTAATTTAGGATTCGATGATTAATGAGTGACACTGACTGGTTTCTATGTAGGTCTATAAGCTGTTACAAATTTAAATATAAAGTAGGCCTATTCTTCATTATCGACTTTGAAGAACTACGCAGGCATTTCTCAGAAATAACAAATCCTTTTAAATTTTCGCCCCTGTTCCATTTTAAATCCTCTTACCTTGCCACTCATCATGGATGATGCTGGGAAATTCGTTTATGGAAGAGATTAGACTATCATACCCCAACCTCTTGAGAAAAGAAGCTGAAAGGGAATTTTGAAACTTAAAACGGCTTGCTATGAATGCAGAAAGGGGAAGTCGAATTAAAGAAAATAAATTCTTATAATGTGGCTTTAAATCCTACTCTATGGTTTCAGTGTTATAAGAGGTACAGCAAACTGCGCTCTACGAAAATCACCTTTACTATAACCAATGTCATTTATTACATTCCTCGATACTGTACAATTGCAAAGGCCAGTAGTAAACACGGGTACCGACAGGTTTAACGTCCGTATTTTACACAAAAAGTGTATTTATTTTCCGAAAAGTGCCCAGCAGATTAATTTTCCACGCAATATTAACCGATTCATGTTACACGGGACACGGACTGTGTTCTCTGTGAGGTACGAACTGGGTTTTTATTCTTACGTAATTCAGACGAATATAATTTTAAAACTACTTAGCTTACAGCTCATCTTTTCCAGGAAAATGTTTGGGCACAGTCAGGAAACTTTCAGAGCAGTAAATTTTCTGCCCTCCACCGCAATAAATATCGTGCCTTTATGTACCGTAGTGCCTCTTTTTCTTTTTCTTCTTCTTTTTCTTCTTCTTCTTCACCATCAACCTCACCTTACCCTATTCAATTTTCAAAGTTTTCGCCGTTTGCCTCGACAGTAGAGCAAGTACTCAGCTGGTAGTCAAAATCCAAGTTTCGAAGCACGCTTTTCGTCCATCTTTCCAAAGATTATTATTATTATTTACTCTTGCGCTGATTTTCATTTGCAGCAGTTGGCAACACTATACCATGTAGTGATGTTTGTTTCAGTTCCACCTCTTCATTGTCACACTCGGCTGGTGCTAATGTAGTTTTATTCGCCTGGTGCGTAAGCATGAGGTAGGTAAACTGACTTAAAGGAACCGGCATTGAAGAACGAAGGGAATCTAAAGGGCTTTGCCGTGTGTGCAACTTATGTTTATTGGACCGTGCATCATTGTGATTGCTGAAGAATAAAAGATCAACTTGATGTCACTTGCTATTTTATTTCACTTCTTATGTGCTCAACATGTTTCGGACATTAATATGTCCATCATCAAGAGCTTGCGACTATTCTGTTGAATTGCAACTTTGGTCGTATTGTT
>Ga0123352_10005054_pt1 | contig 19716 bp, 18 predicted proteins | sample TergutLab28metaG_FD_89700 | JGI IMG/M metagenome (GOLD analysis project Ga0123352, IMG submission 89700) | Labiotermes labralis P1 segment gut microbial communities from Petit-Saut dam, French Guiana - Lab288 P1 | ecosystem: Host-associated > Arthropoda: Insects > Digestive system > Gut ... | reverse complement strand
ATTATTATTATTATTATTATATAAAATTACAAAACATTCAACATGGGAAATATGATTACATGTCACTAACTGCAACTACAGAACAGCTGCAACACTATGTACTGTAGAAACATTGTTTGTGTGAGGTATGTAATGGTAATATGCTGCTTAAAGGTGATAAATAATAATAATAATAATAATAATAATACAGCAAAACCATTAGATAGGAATGTAATACGAAAGAAGGCTGAACATAAATTCAAATTTAAAAAACTGAGTACAGAAACTCAATGAAAGTGAAACACGCCAAGTTTTGCTAAGCCGGCAGCCACTGGGCCACAGGAACTGCTGCTGCAGACCGAACGGGCTGCAGGAAATGTCACACAGGCACTGAATAGCCAGACTGGAAACATCACAGATGACAGACAAAGTGCAGCAAGCAGCAACGTTAAGGCCGAGTAGTGAGGTGCACCGTTGGTTCAAAAGAATAATTGGTGGAAACGAACGGAAGGTGAGACGACAGGATGATGATGATGATGATAACGATTATGATGATGATGAAGAGCGGCTCGCAGAGTTAACAGACGCTATAAAAAGCATCTAAAAACCTGAAAAGATAATTCAAAGCCTCAAGTATCCTGAGACGCTGGTGTTAGCACCGTTGAGATCTTAATGACCATGCGAGCCAATTATCGTCATTACGAACACAAAGTAAAACTACTGACACCAACTCTCTTTGAAATGAAAACACAAAACAATGGGATCATAAATAATAATAATGATAATAATGAACAGGGGTCGAAAGTTACGAATGTTATACATGGACACTGCAGCTGTTAGCAGTCCTGCTGGAGATTTGCGGTTCTTACAGTGGTGACTGCGGGTTTATGATGCCGTGTAGACTGGTACCTCACAACATTACACGCAGAATCATCCCAGATGCGTCAACTTCAGCCAGCAGAGTCCTTCTCGTAGAAGCTAACAGTTCCTCAGCTCACCAACAATCTACTCTATTTTATGGAAGTCTAATTTTTACCATTGTGTTTAAAAAAACCGGCTACTTTTCTCTGTTCTGAGCCAGATGAATCCAATCCACACACTCCCATACAATTTCAATATTTATTTTTATATAATCTTCTCATACATGTTTATGCTCCTTAAAGTGATTTCGTTCATTCACATTTCCTCATCAATATTTTACGTGCATTTTTCTCTCCCCCAAACGTGCCACATGTCCTGCCCATCTTATTGGTAAGAAATGCAAATAAACGAAGTTCCTCATTATGCAGTACTCCGCAGTCCGCTGACAGTTCCTGCCTCTTATGCTGAATGATTTTTCTCGTCTCACTCTTATCGAACACCCTCGGCCTGTGTTCTTCTATTAAAAACAGGGACCAAGTTTCGCACCCATACAAAAAATTGGTAGTACTACTTTCAGTAAAGGGTTTTGGGTATCGAGACGTGTTTTATCAAAGTCACTGTTTGCTGCTTTAATCTCAATGTGACAATATGTGTTAAACAGGTGGAGACAAATGTAATGTAAAGGGAGGAGAGGGCACACAGCGACAGAAATTAGGCCAGAAGTCAGTTTATCGATTGCTAATTAAATTCTTACCAGACAGGCAATGTAGGCATAAAGTAACACTGAGAGGCGTTCGTGCAACCACTGTTACGGTGGAAAAGGAATGAATATTACACAACTTGCGTGTGTGTGTTTGTAGCCTTAGGTACCCAGCATGCAATGCTCACGCGCCATATTGTCATCTGTGGTCTGTCCGGCTCTACAAAATTTTCCACATTTTCTCATAAACGGCACGAATTTCGGAAAAAAAAATTACTGAACACAAAATGTGTGTTTTGATTTTATGCGCAACTTTTATCTGAAATATTTCTCATTTTAAGAAGAAATGAGCGAGATGCTATCAAAAATGTATGTCGGTCTTCACGTCAAGTGCCGGTTGTTCTTGTCCGATTCTAATGAAACTGGAATTTTTCTGGATAGAATTTTCGAAAAATCCTCAAATATCAAATTTCATAAAAATCCGTCCACTGGGAGCCAAGATGTTGCATGCGAACGGGCAGACATGACGAAGTTAATAGCCGCTTTTCGCAATTTTGCGAAAAGCGCCTAAAAAGTTCTCATAACTTCTCTACAGTGAGTGACAGAGCGGGCCACGATTTTGAGAGCCAGATTTAAGCTTTAGTAGCGCACAAACGCTGCGTCAGCGGATAAAAATGCAGGCAGATTTTGGCAGTTTGTGACAATTTCATCCAACTGGAACTGACAGTGCGCGAGAAAAATAGCAAATGTCATAACACAACGCATTTCTGTAACAGACGACCAACCGCCATTGCATCGTTGGCTTCGTAGTTTAAAATAGCCAGTAATGTAGGACGCATACTTCCCGAATGGCATGAACAAAGGTAGCCAGGCGGAAAGTGAGATGGACTGCGACATCGGGAATGTGGCGTCAGAGCTTGAGGTGTGGTTCTAAGGAAGTGGCAAGATGCAAAGAACGTGTTCCTTTCTGCTCCTGTTGCTTTGTATGGGTGTCAAACTTGGTCTCTCACATTGAGGGAGGAACACAGGCTGCAGGTGTTTCAGTTGGAGTTGCAGAGGATTATATTTGGGTCTAAGAGGAAAGAGGGAATACAGGAGTGAATAAGACCGCATAATGATTTGTAATGCTCAGAAAATATTATTCGGGTGATCAATTCAAGGAGAGAGACGTGGGCGGGACATGTAGCACGTGTGAGGGACCGGACAGTTGCATACAGGGTTTTGGTGGCGGCACCTGAGGGAAAGAGACCACTTTGGAGGCGTAGGCATAGAAGGAAGGATAATATTGAAACAGACATATAAGAAGTAGGATGGGGAGACATAAACTGGATTGATTTGGCTCAGGATAGGGACAGGTGACGGTCCTCTTGTGAGTGCGGTAATGAAGCCTTCGGGTTCTACAAAGCGCGGGGAATTTTTTTGACTAGCTGAGAACTGGTTAGCTTCTCAATGACTCTGCTCCATGGAGTTGTTCAATTCCGTCCTGCTCAGTGCTGGACCAAAATCTGTGTGGACGCCGCACGTTTTGGGAACAGACACTACGACACAGAATTCAGTAACGCCCAGGCACCAGGCTGCAGAAGTGGGCTCAGTAAACAAGAAAATCGTTGTGAAATTTACTAAAAAAAATGTTTTTGCCGAAACGATGTGTTCAGCGGAAGAATGGGAAATGGCTGAACTGGGAGACAACGTTTCCCGTCACTGTGTGTATACTGGCACACCGCTACATTGGGTGTTACAGCAACTGTGCGCGTAGTTGTCCCTAGAAAAGGTGATCGAAGAATCCAGGTAGAAAGACAGGACGGCAACAGCAACTCATGACCTCTAAGGGACTAAAAGAACTCACACTGATGAGCCTTCGAACGGATGGAAATTCTTAAAGAGGAGGTCGTTAAGGTCACAAGGTCACAGCTGAGCGGGTAACAGGAATACGGCACAACAAAATCCTTCGATGTTTCATTTCGGTCCATCAATCCCGCACTCCGAAATCAGGTTCCTTGAGTGCATTTTGCACTACACTACAGCATACACGTCAAAAAGTGGAATAACAAGATTTCGCAAGCTAAAACCAAGGAATTAATGTAAAAGTGAAAGAAATACATGCAGGACTTAGTTCGAACCCCAGTAAGGTTCGTATTTGTGTCCCAAAGCTGGCGTATAGTATCACGAATGAAGAGAACCAGGCGAGGTGTGATATCAGTGTGGTGACGTATCTGCTGGGAGCACTGCAGCTGGGTAATAACTTACAGGCTACAACGTTTTGACGCACATTACAGGCATAATCTACCTGCTGTGAAAATATCAGGCTGTATGACTTTTGCAGAGTTTTGCTGCTGCATGACACACAGTGACACAGAATACTTTACTATCACAAGGCAGGCAACACTTCACTTTGGTCAGGTACCTGGAAAAGCTTTCAAAGCTAAGGCTGGATACTGGATGAAAGCACAAAGTACCAACCAAGACACTTACCAGAGACTGTCTGTCTCTCAGTTCTGATCCCACTGACGGGCGCCAAAGGTAAAAAGGCAACATACGTAAAAGATGTTCGTGACGTCACAATACTTTTGTAAGAAGGGCGCGAGTCATACGGATCAGAAACTGTAAATGGGGAAGACATTACGATGACAAACACAACATTTCAAAAGTTACTGTACATTTCCGTGTACATTTATACACATATTCTCAGAACTTATAACGTTCTAGAGTAAAGACTGAATCCCTCCTACAGCGCCACCCTCCCTGAACAGAAGCCGCCTATCAAGCAGTACTTCCATTTACCGCCACCCACAGCACAGCGCTACAAACTGTGGTGAAAAGAAAAACACCAACACTCTATCTGGGTTTGTCTGTTTATAGGTTTTGTTGACTTTTATTCATTGACATTATGAGGCACAATAATTTCAAATCTGACATCAGAAGCTTCGCAGACATATCGATACATATCGATAACCGTTTTTTGGCACGTAAAACGAAGATATAATTTTTAAATTTATATACATTTTAGTCAGCCTGCCGTCTGTCCGCCTGTACGTCACATTAGTAATAATACGGGCCAACAAAAGTAATTTTCTACTAAGCACTTAGACGTTTCTATGCACCAACCACAAAGACACACAACGATTCCGTCTCCCTTCACACCCTCAGGTGTCGCCCTGTGAACAGAGTCACAAGTGGTAACAGCTATCCGCGCAGTGCTGCTCTGTTCTGGTTAAAAAAAAGTGGCTGAACAGCCGCGAGGAATACAGCTTTCTGGGACGTGACGCCGTGTACATTTGCCAACTTACCGGAGGAAACTTACGCCTCCATTTGCACAGCAGATTAGATTTTTGTGCACTTGCAAAGTACACCAATTGACGTCCACTGTGCTTATTAACACACCGATTGTACTTTCGGGGCATGCGGTACGTATGGGGGGACAGCAGAATGGCGGGGAGACCTGAGTAAAAAAGACGGCTTGGAGCCCATGTGCGTATATGGGGGAATAATATTAAAGTGGATCTTCAAGAGGTGAAATGGGGAGGCATGGACTGAACTGATCTGGCTCAGAATAGATAAAAGTGGCGGGAGCTTTTGAATGCGGTAATGAACTTTCAGGTTCCATAAAATGTGGGGACTTTGGTTGAGGTCCAGTTAGCTTCTTAGAAAGGATTTTGCTTCATGTAGTTAGTGACTTAGTTACATCGCATCTTCACTGGACGCTATACAGTTCGAGTTGCTGACAGCATCGTTAAATAAACTGCAGCTAAATAAATAAATACAATCATCATTTCGGTTATTACAAAATATCCCACATTACGCGACTTTCCGACGAAGCACAACCACCCAGAAGATTCACTCTTCCCCCAGTTCAGTCCGAAGGGGTGTACAGAAACACAGGCCTGTATGCTAGCCAGCATACAAACTTCAACCCTAAAGAAAGGGAGCCAATAGAAATTGAATTTCCAGGCCTTAGTAACGCACAGCCGACTAACACTACGGATTACTGTTCCTGTTTTTACTTTAATTTATTTTTGTGACCACCATACTGCTCAATCACAGACCGTGTTTACGTACGATTCATCGTATATAAACCAAAAGATTCGCATATCGTCACTACAACTGTCAACAGTACTGCGCACAATATGGGGTGTGTGTATACACGTACCTTCAGTACCAAAATTACCACAGTGAAGTTCCATAAGATGCCAAGGCCAACCGACAGCTACGTAACGATGCTTAGAGATATCATGTTGTCCCTTGACATTCTGCAGTATTACCCCATTACTAATTGCAAGTATTTCGAAGGTCCATTATTATGCAATTCCAGGACCATACATACAATTCCAGGACCTTACATTCAATTCCAGGACCTTACATACAATTCCTAGACCTTACATACAATTTCAGTAACTTATATACAATTCCAGGACCTTACATACAATTCCAGGACCTTACATAAAATTCCTAGACCTTACATACAATTCCAGGTCCTCACATAAAATTCCAGGACCTTACATAAAATTCCTAGACCTTACATACAATTTCAGGACCTTACATACAATTTCAGGAACTTATATACAATTCCAGGACCTCACATACAATTCCTAGACCTTACATACAATTCCAAGACCTTACATACAATTTCAGGAACTTATATACAATTCCAGGACCTTACATTCAATTCCAGGACCTTACATGCAATTTTAGGGTCCTACAACAAATGAGCACGTTGTTAATAGCGCCTGTAGAAAATCGAGAACGTTACGGTTGTGTTACGGTCTGCAGCGGTATAATAATCACGGTTTGGCTAAAATCGGCCCAAACGTTCGAGATTTGAACGAGGACTGCACAGCCACATAGACATGAAAGGCGGCCACAAAAGCTAACTCTTTCTTAATCTTCAACGAAAGCAATGTTCTGTCAAACCACACCGACAGCACGAGTGGAGAAGACGACGAGTGTGAAGAAATGAGACACTGCAGAGCAGGTCGGCAGAGCGCAAGAACTTTGCCTTCACCTTATCAGTCAGACACTGCTGGTCTGTAGCCACGAGCAGTTACGTCTGACAGGCAGAGTTCGGCTCAAGTGTTTGTGTTACCGAATTGATTGGCTAATGGACGAACTGATTGTTTGCTTGGTCCCATTTACGCTATCTCAAATACTAATCATCCATTGAATTGAGGGGCTGACGACCAAACATGGCGACAGAGCCTCCACACAAACATGTATTCTCTGAACGGGATTCGAACACTAAATGCGACAGATGGGTACTGCATACACGAACCAGATTAAGCGGATCGTAAGGTAAAAAATTTTGTAAAAAGACTAAAAATGAACTGGGAAGCAAGAATGTAATTTTATTACATAGTAATCACCAACATATCGGCCACTCATGTAGCCATCCTGAGGGTTTGATGGGCAGCAGGATGAAGCCAGCAAACCTCAGGCGTTCACAGAGGCAGCGGATTCCTCTGAAGCGTTGACACTTACCTAACAAACCACACGAGGTCATATCCCAGAAAACATGACCTTCAAGAAAAACTACAATTTTGCAAACAACAATCCGAAGCGCTTCTCCGTAACACTTGTGAATATTTCCCCCAATCCAAACTTAAGACAGAGGAAGCAGAGACTCCAAATTGGGTGGTAATGGGGTATAACAGGATACAGTTGCGTGTGGCAGTGTCTAGCTAAGGAGAAACTGACAGCGACCGGGGCTTCTGAATAATGAACAAGGGAGTCTAACGGTTCACAGCCAGCCCACTTCGCGTTTACTGCGAGACTGTCTGCTGCGCTAATAGAACCCTGAGCACGAGGAAGTTCCCTGGTCTTCCCGCTGCCAGCGCGGATTAAATGCAATAAAATAACACGACTTAGATTGGCATTTCGGAGCGAAGCGCCAGAACATTGGCAGTTCTCATATACTGCTCAGCAAAAAGTTCCGTCTCTCTACACTGATCAGTTTTGCACAGGCCAAGTGTGGAAAGCATAATGCGATATGCAGTAAAAATTTGGCGTCTTAAACTGTGTACATCGTACAGTGGGTAACTGTGGTACAGCAGCAGACGGTTCAGCACCAGAAATACCAAACTATGTCATTCTACAAAACGCACAACAATTTCTCAAGGCTGCTACGATTCCAGCCACATCGAACATGCCCAAACCACTAAGGTGGTCAGCTTCATTTCATTCGTTTCAGACAGAGGCGAGAGGAATTGTATGCAAAACAAATCGAACAGCTGGTGCAGTACCTTCGACTGGAACAGGCTTGACTGGACTCAATTCAATTAGTGTGCAAACAGAACAACACCCATCTTCATACTATCTTTTCATCCTCAATTCTCGGACTACAAAAATATTGGCCTCCAAAATATTCCCCATCAAAATTTTGTATGCATTCCTTGTCTCCCCAATCCACACGACAGGGCGAAAAAGCATAATTCTCAAGGTTGATGGTTGGGCGTGGACGTAAGAACCCTTCAATCCACTATCTCGATCTTCACCGTAGATGTAAATTTCAACCCTGAAGATGGAGGGTGGAAGTTTTTCCGAAATGTTGGCAAGTACCGCCCACACTGCACGGCGTCACGACCCACAAGACTATAATTCAGCCAGCCAACACCCTCAAGTTAGTAGTCGCTCTGTTGACGACGAGCTCCCAGGCTCACAAGTGCCAAAATTAAGCACGATTTATAGCAGCCCTCTGATTTTAAATTCGCGACACCAACGTAGAAGTGCTGTGTGCAGCACAATACAAACGTATCTTCGTTACAGGCCTACTGACGTTAATACGATATGCAACATTTGATAGTTCACTTCAAGTTTACTACCAACCGCGAAAAATGTGCTCTACCAAACGATTAAGAATAATGACAATGACTGACGGCTTTGTTATTGCTTACGCTATGCCAACTGGAGAAGTTACATCAAGAATTGCAGTGTTATTGTAAACAATGACTTGTAGTAAATGTGGGAACATTTGGCAGTGACATTCTTCAAAGCAATATTCCCGCTTTAGTCACGAGAAACCCGGGTCAGTATAGACAGTCCCACTGCCCAGAAGGATATCGCTAGAGCGTGAAGTTCGGTGATCGGCAAGCACTTGGTCGTAGCGTCCGAGCCACATATAAAATCATGTAGGGATTTCTCGTTTTCCGGAAACATTGGAGCAGAATCCATCCCCTGAAACTGTGTGCAAAACTCATCATTGCACTGGTAACAAAATTATATATATATATATACACACGTGCTTAGCAGATCCCAGAGCAGCTTAAATTCCCAGTCGACATGAATAAGACTTAACATAGTTCCATCATGCACTCAGTTCTCCATTTCATTAGGCCATGTCCGAACTGGTCCGGTTGAGTGATTTTCTGATTTAGCAGCTATATGCTACGCAAACTTTTAGTTTCATTAACCAAATCCACTGGCTTCTTTCTCTTCTGTGCCAGTAATTCGTTTCTGATTGACAATTATTTTTACAGAAAACGTGACAGCGGCAGAGAGATTTAATGGAAATTCGTGTCCTGATCGCAACGAACAGCACACGCATGTCCGTACTTAATCAAGAAAATAACACACCGAGTTCCGTTCCATCGATTTCAGACTTGGGAATTGAGACACAGCATTCAATTTTTAACTGGATGTTTCCGGGAAGATTTTGTTGACAGTAGAACGCAATAAACGTTTCTGCGTATCCACGGTGATCGTAAAGTTATAAAATATTTATAATGGACATTTTAATGACGATACGTTGACGTCACCCGGAAGCCTTATAACTAAAAACATACAAATTATAATACAAAAGAACCATAACTTTTCTCACTATTTTATATGGATGTGGTGCGCGGTCCTTCATATGAAGGGAGGGACATAAATGAGGATATTCGAAAATGGAGTCCTGAGAAAAATATTAGAACATATATATATATATATGAGGGTGAAAGCAACAGGAGAATGGGGAAACCCTCTCACAACGCTCGGCTTAATGATTTCCATTACTCAGGAAATACTAAATAATGATCAATTCAAGAGGAATGAGAAGAGCGAAGGTTGTGGGACGTAGGGAGAAAACAGAAATGCATAAAGACTTTTCGCCCGGAAACCTGGATGGAAAGGCGACTTGCATGACCTTGGCGTGGGGGCATAACATCAAAACGGCTCTTAAGGAAGTATGATGGGGTAGTGTGGATTGGTTTAATATGGCTGGGGACGGACAGGCACAAGTGTCGGGCTCTTCAACGCGGGGGCAATAAGCTGTGGGCTTCCACAGAATTCCGCGAATTTCTCGTCTAGCTGTGGGATCTAGGAAGTGTGTCATCCCCGTTGTGTGTGTGAAAATTGGAAAGGGTAGTAGTCAAACACAACTGTGTCAATTAAGGTGTATTTAATGGCTACTATGTAGAGATCTCTGCACCACGTGCGTGCACAATGTATATAGTAGGACCTTAAGTTCTCTTGAAGACAACCTGAAGATGGCCAGTAAAGGCCGAAACATGTAGTTGTCTAGTATAGCCATTAAATACACCTTAATTGACACAGCTGTGTTTGACTGCATACCCTTTCCAATTTAGCTGAGGGATATATTGGTCCCCCCCCCATTCAGTTCATTTATTTATTTATTTATTTACTTAAATAAAGGTAGGCAGATTTCACATCAACTGTTCGTGAAGTTACACGTTTTAAGAAGCGTCCGGCCCCCTGTGGAGTGCCTATTAAAAACCCGCCTTCCGTCTGTCCGTCTGTGGTCATGTAAAAATGCAAGAAACCTCACGCAAGTTTTTCGTAACCTTCACATCAGAAAGTGCGAATGAAATTAGTTCGTCGTCTGTATTTTTGTTTATAATCGGACAATAATCGACGCAGAGAAAAATGTTTGGCACAAAACGCGCAAAAACAAGCTTCGGATCAAGACCAAGGCCAATGTCCAACATACGCGGTAAAAAAAAAGCATAATATGTGAACACGTCAAAAAACCTAACTTAGCCAGGAGCACAGCACGTATGACAAACAGGAGACTGAATGACAGATGCGATTTGATGCGCAAATATCGAGATGCAGCCCTGATGCACCACGCAAGTGTCGCGGGTTCAGGTTTTACATTTAATAATAGAGAAAGCAATTACTGTGGTAAAATGTAATTAATTCTTCACGACAGAAGAGGAAAAACAGAAGTTTTTAAACAATATTTCCTGATATTTACCGTAAATGTCCCTAGGTACACTTCATAACGAATTGGACCTCTATTCAATTTTCATACCACACGTACATTTTCAAACCACATAGTTTAGCTCTATAGAAACCGATTAATACGATACGCCAAAATCGAAAGCACCATCATTTAAATTTTGATACCGACAGAGGGCTCTGATATCCGACTATGGCAGCCCCAAACTTAATTACGTCAAAACCGTGCAGTTTGGTTATATAAAGTTCACAATGGAATAAAGATCAATTACAGCTGCTACGTTATGATGAAATGTAATTATTAATTAAATCGTCTAGCTCCCTCTCTCTCTCCCTCTCCCTCTCTCTCACTCTCTCTCTCTGAAGTTCCGTCCCATTCCAGGCTTAGACGTATACATAGTTTAGTTACAATAAAAGTCAATTAAATTTTCTAAATTAAAATCCCTTTAAGTGTGTGCGTGTGCGAGAGTACAGAATGACTTGTTGTATAGAAAGCCTCTGGAGTAATATAACAGAAATAAAGGCAATTTCAATGGATATGACAATTGCTACACTCTCACAGTTTTAATTACAGCTCCGAATTACTTTTCCATGCATGGCTGTTTTAATATAAAAGGGAATGGAGGGAGACTTTATGAGACAGACGGACGGACGAATTCCTGCATATTCAGACTTTTGGGAGATAAATAATTATATAAGTAGTTTCATTTGCCAACAAAGACTGCAGAGACGGCAATGAATAGCTGCTGAATTAATAGCAATGAGCTGCTGTACTACACACACACACACATATAAATATATATATATATATGTATATGTACGTATATGTATTTGTGTATACATATATATATATATATATACACATATATAAACTAAAATTCAAACAAAAGCAATGTGTGAGAAGTTCTAACCCCGAAACCTGAAGCTGCATATTGAAACTGACTCACATCAGAGATGCAAGCGACACAAGTTTCCGTTGTAGGCAGGTTCCGTTTCACACAGTTATTTGAAGCGTGGATTCTCGGAACTCCGGAACCCCGGGACAGTAAACGTTTTCCACTAAAACAAGTTTCCGTTCTACCCAGGTATAGTTAAAGACAGACTTCTAAAAGTCTCTCTTAAGAGTGACGTCAAAAACACAATTTGTGAAATATTATGCTACAAATTTTCCTTGCTTGTGGCACATTTATTATCAGAACCGTTATTATGTTGCTCTACTGCCATCTTGAGGTGCCTATAGCTCAGTATGACGTCTCAGTACCGGCGTTAACAAACGTCACAAATCCTACAGAACCAATTAACACAGACGTGCTCTCCGCAAAACAGAGTTAATTCCGTATTGCAAAACGCGCAATCTGTGACAGACCCGTAAACCTGGTGTTCATTTATTGGTAATAAAAGTGAGACAAACTCGTATAACTGCCGACACAGTCAGAAGGCAACTACTGGAAGATGACAAAGTTATCCAGGCCGGCGCTTCCCAAACTTTTTGCTCGCGGACCCTTTTTAAGGCTTCGAAAAATGACCACGGATCCCCACATCGGATGATGGGTGTCCAACATAAGGTTGATATCTCACAACCGACTTTACATACATACAAATACACACCGGCAGCACACGTAACAATTCACTGCGTGATTTTACCTTAATTAAACCGACTGGGTACAGGGGGTTTCTTAATTAGATATTCTAACGGTCACACGAAATAAACACATTGCCAATTAAAGAAGTTCCGCTATTATTTTGAACAAAACATTGTTCATGAAATTAAAGAAATCAGTAAATTTCAAAGCACCCATTACAGAAATGTATCCACGGATCACCTGGTAACTGGTCGCAGATCCGTCAGGATCCGCGAAGCACACTTTAGGAGCCATTGATTCTAGGATATAGAGTAATTAAAAACCCGGAGTAAAAACAAACCAAATTAGTGAACGAACTCAGTTCACGTTTTGCAACAGATCACACCGTCGGCCTGCATCTCTGCAATTCCTTAAAATTAACAGCCCACAAGCAACAAAAGTGTTTTCTACCGAAATATAGTTTACTTCGCTGACCTAGATGTTTATCCATCACTCATAAAAACCCACCATTATGGATATATTTATATTTTAAACCAGAATGAATGGCCAAAGAATCATGTTTCGACTCCGAACAGCAGTACTTTTTCCATTCCCCACAATACGAACACCGGCTCTAAGGTCCGAACAGCCTGTCTTTCTTCGGGATTAAAACGGCCGGAACGGATGGCTGACCACTCACAGCCACCTAATGCAAAGGTTAAGAATGCATGGCGCCATACCTCCAATACCTGGCGTGGTGCTTAATCACAGGCACGACTCCATAGCAGTTTTTACCACGACCAGGACTTTCCTTCCAACGTTCCGTAAGCAGAAGCCAAGAACAACGGCTTGCGAGTAAAGCGCTGAGAACCTGGACGGACGGACACACAGACTATACATCGAATTAACGACGTGCAGGGAACCGAACTCACAACCTATGCAGTCAGAGTTTGTGCACTGTTAAGTATGTAGTACACCGTACATACAGGTGCAGATATCATTTCACTTTATACTATATGCTACGTTCATATGTTACGTTCGACGATGCGTTCCTAACGAAGTCCTTTAATCTTTTGGAGTGGGTATGAAGTTTGGATTATATTAGAACGGCAAGCAACAAAATTAAATTTGTTGCAAGACACACACATCGACTACCTATACTAAATTTCTTCTAAATCTGTTAAGTAGTATCAGATACTGAAGACAATGACTTACACGAAAATGGAGAGGCGTGATCTCTTGAGTAAAGAGAAAAATCAATGTTTTTTTTTCGCCTATAACCCAATGACTACGTTTAGAAAAATAAATAGTCTGTTTTTCGTTTTAAAAATTAGGAAAGTGGTGTCTTATTATGGTGGATAAGAAAGGAATTAACCCAAAATATAAGCGGACAAAATTACAGCGCTAAACATTTCGCAGTTTAATGCCAATGTAGATGGTGAACGGGCAATGGGAAACGTCTGCAAAATTTTGCGAGGAACCGTCTTGAAAATCGGCCTCATGAAACAGGGTAAAACAACATGAGGGTAATACTAAATAATTTCCTTAGTTAGCAGGTTTAATTAAACTGCCTGGACGTGGTCAAACAATCGAATCCTCCTGCTGTACAACTAGCTGCTTAATTTAATTCTTTGAGATCCTTAAAGGAATATGAATGAGAATGTTTTATTTCTACTGAAGTCACACAGAAGGAAAGAAGAACAGACAGCAACAGAGAGCGATCGTTAATAAGGCGAGTAATTAATTTGCTAACGGCTTAATTTTCATTCGCTGTCTCATATTTATAATGATAATAATGACAACAGATATAATTACAATAATAAAAAACAGAAAGAGTAATTGCAGACTACTAAAGAATCTAATTAGTATGTCCCATTTGGTCGTCTGTTGTATGTGTGCCTCCCCCCCCCCCAACCATTATCTTAGCAGCTTCGTTCATGATAATGGAGTCAACAAAATATGTCGCACTGCGTTTAATTGGTACTGTAATTAATGTAGCTGACAGAGAGAGAGAGAAAGAGAGACGGAAAATCGTGTATCTCGTTTCTACTATTAATAATTTTGTTTAATACTAAACATAGGGAGATAACTGTGTAAATATTTCAGTTATTCACATTTAAATACCGCCACTGTATTGCTGTATGTTCTAATTAGAGTAAATGAAATAATATTTTAAACTAACAGAAGCTTTTTAACAGCAATCTCACACAGCTAGTGTTAATGTCGACACTATTTGCACATTAAGTAATTATATTACCGTTAGTTTTCCTGTAAAATTACACAACCTTTACACAGTAAAGCTGTCCACACGTTGATGAATTCTTCATATTTTCAGTAAAATGAGGTAAATTTTCAGTTCACAGCCTGAAGCTTCGCTCCGGAGAAAGAAGCCCCTGTAGAATTCAAACAGGAGGCTGCAATGGACCCCAAAGCAGAACTTACGCACTGGAGAAGACACAATTCCTGTCCCTGCTGGGGTTCAAACTGCAATATTTCTGTCAACCACCCATTTAAGCACACTAACTAATCAAAGCCCATAAGGTGCAGCTGTACATGCGCACGACGTAAGGACAAGCAGGGGAATTTGGAGATATAGCTCCGCTGATTCTTAACCTCGACACTAGGCTCAGGTAAGTGGACTTGAGAAGCTCCGGTTGCTTTACACCCGGGAAAGTAAAACGCGGGTACCGATTGTATAGGAGGGCGTTTTAGAAATGAGATCAATCCCATATCCCTGCCGGGATTCGAACCACGATTCTACGTGCGTCCAGCCCATAAGATAGTCGCTATACAGAATGAGCGTCTCCGCCTTAATTACAAGTTAAATCAAATACACAAAGTGATTTGAGGGATTCTATCTGTCCTGTGCATTTAACCTCCATATTGCGTAGCGATGCTACACGCAGGTATTTGCTGAGTCTGCAGTTCTCAACGGCCCTGAACATCATGGCGTAGAATGCGAACCAAATCCAACTAAATATTAATATGCCGTCCTCCACACTATGAACAACACGTAAGGTACCGCTATCTTTAGTGCGCCGTAGAGGTACAGCTAGATGGGGGTCAGTGGTCAGCTTTACGCACCGGCCATTTTATCGCAGGTAAAAGGTTCACCGGTACTCATTAACAGGGTGCTGGCTGGACTCACACCTGGTCTGGACGCTTTGGAGAGGAGAAAAAATGTTTACACCTGCCGGGAAACGAACCACGTAACATAATCATCACACAAACGACGCTACCCTGCAATAACACTGCCCGGCCACACGAATGGATTTTGTGCGGGACTATGGGAGACGAATGTAAAATGTAAAACTATGTCCATTTTTTTAAATTCGGAAAGTCCGCCTTCTCTTGAGTTCAGTGACGGAAAACGTCGATTCATATCGCGGAACACGTCGATTCATACGGCAGACACACATCGATTCGCATCGCGAAAAAACATCGATCAGATCGCAGAACATGTTGACTCAGACCGCGGAACACATCGATTCAGGTAGTGAGTACACTGGTATTCCGCCGGATGAGATATTGTGAACCGGTGCAGTAGGATATAATTCCAAAACTTATTTAACATGCAATTAGATAAGGTGGGAGTACGGGAACTCAGGGGACAAGAACTCTCCACAGGAAAATCTACGAACATTTCAAACATTCTTAGGCAAGAATCAAAGACTTTGATTAACACTTAGGCAAGACTTGAGGGATGGACGGGAAATGTAGCACGACGGAAGAGATCAAAACAGCACACATAGTTTCAGTCAGACATCCAGAATGGAGAAAAACACTTGCAATGCCTAGGCGAAGATCGGAAGGTACAGTTGAGAGAGACAAGCTTAATATTTATGCATTGTCAGTGCACTGTGCACTATTTATTGACACTTATAATGTGCATTTCGCGTTTATTAAATAGTGGCACAGTAAGTGGACAATGCAAAATATTAAGATTATAAAGACCCAAACAGCAAAAATAACTTACACTTTCAACAATATAACGGACAAGATACTAAAAACACAAGCAGTCAGGCGGTTCAGTAAACTCTGTAACGAAAATAGGATGACAGCTAAACACGTGCATAAACCAATAACGTCTGTACGTGTATTTAGTTGGGTTTTAGTACATAATATTAAGATACGTTTCGAAAAGGCAGCGAACTGGAATTGTCCTGCTCAGTATAGAGAGCCTGCTGTCAACAGAGCAACGGAAGTTCGAGTCTCGTATGATTTCTAGACATCTATATGTAAAAGCATCTGAAGACGGAAATCATCCCAACGGAATTACTTAATTTCAAACGTCTGTTACAGTTTGCACGGTGTGTAGCAGTGCTGCATATGGACGTAATTGCATGCCTAAACACGATTACACCGTTATTTCAATATTACATTTCCCCAGTAACAGCCTATACACTGTACAAATAATCGTTAAATTTTTCTTCCCTGTGGCGCTTCGAAAAGATTCCGGGTCATGCTCTCCCCCCGACGGGGCTTTGCGACTACATGCAGATACACCAGAAGCGGTAGTACTCCTCTGGACGAGTGATCAGCCCGACACAAAAAATTCTGACAACACACAGCAATCACAAACAAAGACATCCATCCTCCCGGCGGGAATCGAACCCGCAATCCCAGCAAGCAAGCGGCCGCAGACCCACGCCTTAGACGGCGCGGCTACTGGAACTGACACAAATATTCTTGAATATGGAATTTAAATCATTACACGAATGTGTGGTGCGACCAGAGACTGGACATTTGCAATATAATGAGGATACAAATGGAAATCATAGCTTAGGCATGCGGTCACCAGCAAGTCTCCATTAACTTCGCGGTATTACTGCAGCCATTTCCAAAACAACCTCTACACGTGCTCTCTATTGGAATATAGAAACCGTGCCACTAATGAGAATACTCGAGTTTAATTACCTCACGGAAATCCTATTTTTTACAAACAGTTTTGAAAATTAAACCCTTCAGAATCATTTCCACCTTCTTCACAACCCCACCCCCCCCCCACCCCTCCCGACGACTAAATATCCCGTCAAGAACACAACAAGCATGCGCGAATAAGACCCCATCAACCTACCGCTGTGCACATTCATTATACCATTAGGATGCCTTTCAGACTGTATGCACGCACACACACACACACACACACACAGAGTTAATATGACTTTGTGCAATTACACTTGAAAATGCTTTAGTCTGTATTAGAACCAGAATAATTAGCAGTGTGACGTCACTCAAGTGATGTACGCTTTTCAAATCATAATTCCATATTTGACTAAGTACTTCTATCTATGCGCACAGCCATTCATTCTATAGAAGCGCATAATTCGCGGTCCCAGGTCGACGAACAAAGACGGAGAATTCAATGGAATTAAAACACTAGGGTAACGGTAGGACAACACGGGCTGCAGGCGGCGCAGAGGCAAAGTTCCACACATTCCTGACTCCAGATTACGTGAACTGTGAAATTCGTGCCCTGACAATTGTTTCCTCAGTACGGACTGGACAGAAACAGACAACTGATCTGGTCTCTACGTAAAGGCGAACAGACAAACCGGAAACAGAAAGCTGTTCGATCAGCAGACACGCACGTCAGTACTTGAACATTCTCCATATCTTCCTATTAGTGCTCCGTTCTGAAACTAAATCACAGGCAGACAAGCAGACAGACAGACAGACAGACAGACAGACACTCACCGTTAGACATGTTTATGATACAACAATATAAGAAGTTAATTTAACGCCATGCAAACTGCTGCACAGCACAGCAGGCTTACCGGCTGCGGCCAGAGTTGGAAAGTTTTGTAATTTAAAATTTATCAGTAAGAAGCCAACTTGTCCTTCACTCTTGATTCGAAGTCAAGACCTCTCGTTTGATGACAGACTGACGGTTTATAGCAGAGGATGCTTTCAGCTGATATGTCTTTCCATTCATCCAGGAGCGGCGGTGGTGGTGGTGGTGGTGGTGGTTGTACTTGTATACCACAGGGGGCGATACAACCGGTTGTAATAACATCATCAGCAGCAGCAGTAGTAGTAGTAGTAGTAGTAGTAGTAGTAGTAGCAGTAGTAGAACATTATCGTTTTGTTATTTCGTAAAACGTAAAGCAATTCCTTTACAGGCCTGTTCAGGCCCAGAGGGTTCCAGGAGGTTCAGGCTCCCTTATTTCAAGACAATCGGCCCATGAAGGTGGTTAGATTGTCAGTCCTTCGCACCGGCTGCCTTTACCGCGCAGGGAGTATTCCTGGTACTCATTTCTGTTAGATGTTGATTCGACCGCAGGGCCATAGTGCGTCCGGATGAATATGTCAACGAAGAATTCCAATGACACCGTCAGAAATCGAACCTGCGACCTTCCGGCTTGTAGCGCAGTGCCCAACCAACACATACCGCAAACTTATTACGTATTAATTATAACAATGAAGGCATGGGCACCACATGGGCACCACATGCACTCAGTCCAGGCAACATTACATTTGTACGTAATGCATTACTGGAAAACAATTCAAAATTGAGGTAAGCCTCGTCGGTCTGTAGAAGACAGTGCCTATAAATGGCAAAGTCACAAAAGTCGTCTCCTATTCCACAAATTATATTCATACAATCTACTAAGGTTACTGTAGTTGGTTTAGTTTCCTTTTGTAAAAAGCTCCTTTCTCCGCCACAGACAGCACACAGGTTCAATCGGTACAACTCCAAAGTCTCCTGCAGTCGTCACGATCTGCCGGTCGACTTAAAACACGATCGCCTAAACAAGTCAGCACCAAACGTCACCACCTGACTGCTGTCGTTCGGTGGTTATAGCTTGACACTGAACATTTTCGTACGGCCATTATTCTGTTACTTCACATTTTACAAGGTCATTACCTTAACCATGGCTCCATATCATTTGAAGATCTATTACTTCGCGTCACTTCAGGACCTAACTGTATGTGACTACAATGGCGCCCCTGTATTTCTGAATTCGTCGTCTTGTAATTACTAAATTGGGTCAGTTGTGAAGTGGGACACTGGCGTGACCTAAGTTGTGAAGTGGTACATTGGCAGGACCTCTAATGGCGTAAAATTCGCATAAATTTCCGTTAAATCGGCCAACTGGTTCAAAACGAAGTGGGGGAGGACCGAAGCCTTCATTTCCTTAATTTCTAGCAAAGAAGATAAACTGAAAATTGACTTGGCGTTGAAATGAGAAAAATTCCGGACACCAATAACATTATTCACGTTCAAAACTGTTACAGTCCGTCTATATAAGCTCCAAAACTCTGGAAAACAGCAAAACTGTTATAATAATTTCAATAATTGGTTTTGTGGCTGGGGAAGCTGATCACCTACTGTGAGGCCGAAATATATATATATATATATATGTATGTGTGTGTGGGTGTGTGTGTGTGTGTGTGTGTGTGTGTGGTGTGTGTGTGGGGTGTGTGTGTGTGTGGGGTGTGTGT
>Ga0123352_10005053_pt1 | contig 19717 bp, 16 predicted proteins | sample TergutLab28metaG_FD_89700 | JGI IMG/M metagenome (GOLD analysis project Ga0123352, IMG submission 89700) | Labiotermes labralis P1 segment gut microbial communities from Petit-Saut dam, French Guiana - Lab288 P1 | ecosystem: Host-associated > Arthropoda: Insects > Digestive system > Gut ... | reverse complement strand
TACTTAACATCAAACTAACTTGTGAGTGACATAAAGCCATTAAATTGAACTACAAAAACACTCGCACTCATGTCATAGTTGTCCTTAGGGTTACAAGCACTATACATGAGAAAGCCCAGCGGTAACGTAACATGGCTGACTGCGCAAAGCGTCACGCAGGCATAGTGAACACTGCATTCCCCTCTCAAGGACGCTAGCATTGTCACGTGACGTATCAGCTGTGCAGGTTGCAGTATGTGGAACCGCAAGAAGCCCCCACTTTTCTCTGGCCATTATATACACACGCGTAAGTGCGAGTAAGAGAAAAGTGCGTCTTCAAGTGCCTGTCTGCATTGAGGAAAGCTGAACAGTTTCTTATCAGTGACGGTGCTGAGGACTTGAATACCATTTAGTGACACGTTGCAACTTTTACTAAAATCTCACAGAAGGAACGGAAACTTGAAGACACACTTTTCTCTACTCGCACTTACGCGTACTTAACGCGATTAATATTTATCAGAGCGAAAAATGTTTCCAATGAAAGTTGTACAAAACAAGTCAGGCATTGAATTTGTAAACGTAATACTGAGGTGCTTTCGAGTAACCATTGTTGCAGTGGAAAAGCAATAAATCTTACATATTCTGAGTGTGTGTCTGTAGCCTTAGCTACCAAGCATAAAAAGCGCATGCGCTCTCTTATATTTTCATTTGTGGCCTCTCTGGATCTACCATATTTTTCCACATTATCCCATAAAAGGCACGATTTTGGGTTGTGGGGGGGGGGGAGTGATGGAACATAAATGTTGTGTTTTGATTTTCTCTACAAATTTTGTCTGAAATTTCTCATTCTAAGAAGAATTCATAAATACATAAATATATGTACTCTTCATGTAAAATGTCCGTTAATCTTGCCGGATTTTCATCGACGTTTAATTATCTCTACAGAATTTCGAAAAATGCTCAAATTCAAATCTCATTAATATCCGTGTAGTAGGATCCTAGTTGTTCTATACGGACGCATAGACAGAAAAGACGAAGCTAATAGTCGTTTTTCTCAATTTAATGAATGCGCCCAAAACAAACAACATTTTGTGTCCGCAAACTACTGTTTGTAAATCTTTTGTTTTCGAGACAATCTTGCCTAAAAAATGGAGTAAACCCACCATAATCGATAAGCTATGCGTACTCCACCTTACTTGTTAGGTGTCGTCACTTTGCTACAGGAGAAAGACCGTCCTCATCCGAAGAACGTTTTGTACAACAATGCCCATACAGAGTTACTTCTTAATACAGAGTAAGATAAGATTCAGTAATGACGGGCTAGATCTGCACATACATTGCAAGCCTGCATGGAAGGCAATGACTGTATATGTTGAAATAGTTGCGTCATTAATCATAGTGATTAGTTTTATTTTAAATACAAATAGTATATTATCATACCCTAAGAAAAATATCTGAAGTAATATATGTGTGTTATCAATATCAGAAATCTCCTTATTTCGGCTAGTACATTCTACTTTGAATGTTACTATGTCCTGTTGTGTGAAGCCTTATATTCTGGTAAAATTTGGTAAAAAAATTACCAAACATTCGTCGGAACCTACTGCCCCAGTTTTACTTACAGAACAAGATATGAAACGAACGAGGATGAAGTCGGTTTCTCCGAAATAAATTTCTGTAATACTACGTGGTCTACAGCCCTGACAGTTCTCCTCACAATCTTCGCGGTGCAAATCTCAAGCCTTGCAACTAAAAATTTACTTGACGTTCAAGTCACCGTCTGAATGTTGGTAGTCCTACGGGTTATGAGACATTAATATATTTATGATCTGGTCAAGTTAAAACTTTTTTCTATATGAGGTCACATTTAACGAAATGGAAAGTACTTACGCTCTTGTACATTTTTGCTAGTTCTTTGACAACAGAATTTATGTTTCTGACGCTCTGGAGCATATTTACTGTCAGAATGCCCCAGGGAAGGCATACGAGAACTGGAAAGATGTACAGCACTGTGCATTCTTCAGCCTCACACCAGGGAGAGTTGGGTGGTTGCCTTCACGCTCAGGTTGCTTTTCCCCTCAGGGAAAGTTCTTTCCTAGCACCTGGCAGGTAGCTGGATGGACCCCACAACCAGTCTGCGAGGTTTGAAAACGAAAATCTCTTGCCCCTAACAGGATTCAAAACACGACTCCTCGGGCGTCCGGTACGTAACATAGTCATTACACCGCCTGAGCTATTCCGGTTCAGTAGCCATATAATATGTGTCTGTTATCAGCATTGAATAAAATCCTAAAATTCAGAATAGCTCAGGCTGACTTGCGGTTTTCATGAATTTCAATTTATTTTGTGCCTTATTTTCCTGAAGATGTCTTCTTGTTAGACCGAAACATGTTGTAATTAACCATCCAATTTAAAAAAAAGGGTTGTGGTTGATGGTTATAATCCATCTGTGTAACTTTGAGGGTATAGGTTAAATCTGCAACGCCTCTGTATTGAAACAAAATTGTAGATATACGTATAGCGTGATGCAGGTACTTGCGGGTGTTCTCTCCTCTGATGTTCATACAATATAATGCACTGGATTCGCATACTATTATGGTTCGCACTTGTAAATATCTATACCATAAATAGACGTTATTATTAGTATGGCACGTTGTTATATATGGGGGACCGCAGTAGCGCAGTGGTTAAGGTGCTGCGCTACAAATCGGAAGGTCGCTGGTTTGATTCCAGATGGAGTCATTGAAATTTTTCATTGACATAATCCTTCCGATCGCACTATGGCCCTAGGTTCGACTCAGCCTCTAACAGAAATGAGTAAAGGTAAAGCAGTCCCGTAACAGGCCTGAACAGGCCCAGAGTATTCCAGGAAGTTAGGGTTCCCAGATTTCGTGACAATGGCACAAGATGGTGGTAGGTTGTCAGCCTTACGCGCCGGCCCCTTTTACCCCCAGGAAATATTCCTGGTACTCATTTCTGTTAGAGGTTGAGTCGACCCCAGGGCCATAGTGCGATCAGAGGGATTTTATGCCAATGAAAAATCCACTGACACCAGCTGGGATCGAACCAGCGTTCTTCCGATTTGTAGCACAGCACCCTAACCACTGTGCCACCCCGATCCCCCGCAGAAATGAGTACCAGGAGTATTTCCTGGGGGTAAAAGTGGCCGGTGCGTAAGGCTGACAACCTTACCACCATTCTGGGCCATTGTCACGTAATCTGGGAAGCTTAACTTCCTGGAACCCTATGGGCACCTCGGGATCTTTCCCGGGGGTAAAATGCGGCCGAGGCGTGCTGCTGACCACTTACCCCCATCTAGTGCCGCTGTCATGGAAGAGTAGAGTTATGCATCTACCCACCCTCTGGACCACACCGGGACTGTAACGGGATCACTTTACCTTTTTCACGTTATATATAATAATATTTCTTTCAAGGGCTTATTGTTTGTATGTCATATTTCATTTTATTTACAAGTCTCACGTTAAATTTATCGGTCATTTACTGAAAGTTGTACCCTGTCGAAATAATATGAAATTGTTAACTTACAAACAAAATTTATAGTTACACTCATAATCTGCCTACATACTAAGTTTCATATTCCCAGATATAAGCAATCGATTCCCATCCAATGCAACAAATTTTTCTGTTAAACAACAAGTACTGACCGCCTCTGAGGGTCACCCACCCTGCTATTTCATGGGTACCTAAGGTCTTTCCACGTAGTCAAAGGGACTGGGGCGTTCAGTTTACCCCTCATCTCCATCTAGGGCAGAAATTAAGAATGAGTGGATGAATACCTCTACTCCCCAGACATGCCTTCATGTCGTGTGCTTTTACGTGAGCGTTGTTACTACTTATCGTTTTATTGTTTCCTCATAATGACATAAATCACGTGCCTTCGCCATTGAAAGACGCCACTAGCAATTTCCTACCTCCGTTTTCTGTATAAAAATACCGAATTCGAAATGGTTGTGGTATGTAGGCCTATTAACGATGTAGACGTACAGGCAGCCACTAATTCGAAAAAGGAAATTTTGTTTTTACGTTTCTTACCACCAGCAGTAACCCGCCTTGTCCAAAAGCTGAACTCTGCGTTTTAGGGAATTTGAAACATTTAATTCGGAGTTTGAATGTTAGTCGATACGGAAACTTCAGGATATAATGCAAATGATAAATCAAAAATTCGAAAACATGGCAATGGATTCGCGCTCCATAAATCTTATTAGAATTCATTTCTGTAAGATGCCAGAATGATACGGCATTATCATTTGGCCTGTAATTAGGCAAGCAGTTCGAATGCATTCATTAAAACCAAATGACACATTCGCGCCGAAAGAATCAATTTTATAATAGCGCTTACCTGCGGACAACTGAGTTGAATACGTGGGGGTGTGCGAAGTGGTGATCTCGTCAGCACACGTCCCTCCACCAAGTGTTGTATGCTCTGTACGTCAGTCAGAAGTTGGCAGTCTTCTTCGCTCTCGTTGACAACACCCATCTGCGCTACTCCGAGTTTACCGGTTACTCCGTGACGGTATCTTGACAAATCTGGCGCCACAAGTAGGACAATGTCTCCGAACATCTAACATTCATTTTGTACAGCGACTGCCACCTATACCCAAACGGCAGAACCATTTTCTAAGTTCAGGCGCCACAAGTTATACATGATGCATCGTGCAGATAGTTCCACCTACACGAGGGCAGCAGAAATTACTTCACCGTCTGCTTCTCCTTTATGTTGCATTACTGTAATTAAGCTAAATTGTGGTAATTTTATTCAAAAATTTACTGCAATTTGACGATACCGATATACAAGTTTAAACTAGGATGAGGTGAGGATGCAAAAATGATTTTGTACGAACGGAAGGTCGAATGAAAATTACGTACTTGTTTGGTTATTAGGTTTGTAGTTCAAACAACTGCACTTAACCTGATTGTTACGCCCAAACAACTAAATTCAGAGGTTAAAGTCTTTAATTAGCTAATTTACACTTTAATGTAAAACCACTGTGAAGGTAAAATTGACATTAAGGCTGGAACGTTTTGCACATTCTTGTTACTGTTGCCGTGGTCGTTGTTTTTACAGTCACTATTGTTACCCTGTAATTATCTTGTTCGTTGAGTATCCCGATTTAGGGATCTAGATAATCGTTTCCCGGCGTTTAGAATTAGTTAAATACCTGTCACATTTAACCCTTTGCTGTCCAAATGATTCTTGTGAATTCAAACAGTCTGGTCCAAATAAATTTTTCAGAAACTCATAATCTCTAAAGTTCAAAATCAGCCACAATAAAACAAGAGCCTGGGGAAAGCCAACATAAAACACTGTCGATTTCAGCTAGACAGTGGATCTTTTACAACGGAAAGCACTGTCGAATTCAACTCGACAGTGATCCGATAAGGGTTAAGGGTCACTGACCTCTAGACCCTTTTAGATGAAGGCACTACGTTGCTTGAAAACCGGTTATCCAGCAACAAAGAGGTATATCCCAGGAAAACGAAACCCTTGACAACACCGCTCAGAAAGCCTCAAAACTCGTATTTTCATCGTTACTGACAACATTATAAATCACATAGAGTGGAGAATTCCTTTGTCTTAGGATAATGTTGTCTTCAAATTTTTGGTAGAAATAGTCACCTACGCGAGCATTGCACCCAAGTCAGCACAATACCCACATTACAGAACCCCCCCCCCCGCCAGCCACGTCTCTTAATAGCAGTAATAATCAAAACCACAGATCATGAGATCTCACCATTGTTACATAATCGCATAAATCTTATAAACACTAATACTCTTTCGGATGTAAACCTGATGATGGCCGGAATAGGCCGAAACATGTAGTTGTTATCATCCTCTAATAAACATCATTAGAAATATTTATTGTGTTACTGACTAAAATACCTGTAATATTTATTTATACACACAATGGGGATGGCACATATCAGAATTCAACGTCTTATTGGAATGTATATTTCCTACAGAACTCGATGAATTTTCTGTAACTTGCGATACACTTTTTAGGTGAAGCTCTGGTAAGTCGTTATAAAGAGTCAAATGGATGCAGAGACTAAAGCTACAATACTCATCCCTATTCAAAAAAGGTAAGCGTGATGAATGTTTGAATTAGAGAGGTATCAGTGTTTTAAATACTGGTTACAAGATACACACCAAGATAATTACACAACGTTTCAAAACTACATTAGAAGCAATATTACTTGAAGAACAAAACGGATTCAGAATAGGTAGATCATGCATTGATAATGTATTTACCATTAAACAAACAATAGAAAAAAGAAGAGAATTCAACTTAGAAACTCACATATTCTTCCAGGATTTAGAAAAAGCTTTTGAGAGAGTAAATTGAAACCTGCTATGGCAAATTCTTAACAAAAGAAGCATACCCTATCATTTAATTGAAGTAATTAAAAGCCTATACAAAAATACCAGTATACAAATTGACACGGGAAGGAAAATTCTTAATAAAATATATATTAATCAAGGAGTGCGACAAGAGTGTAATCAATCACTGGCTCTTTTTAACATTTACATATACGACCTCCTAAGAAACTGGAAACACAAAGCTGACACTGGTATAAAGCTTAAAAGAAACATCTACCTTAACACATTACTCTTCACAGATGACCAAGTAATAATACAAGACTCTGAAGACAAACTCCAGAAATCTGTCTATTTATTAAACCAAATGAGCAGAGACTACAACCTCAAAATATCTGCGGACAAAATAAAAATTATGGCTTTTAAAGGAAAACACCTAGTGTGCTCTACAATACAAATAGACTGATCAATATTAGAACAAGTGAAACAATTTAATTATTTGGGATGCAAACTGAGTTTAGACGGTAAGCCAGATTTTGACAAAAAAATAAACAGATTCCAAGGAATATGCAGCACTATTAGAAAACACCTAAAGAAAACCCGTACAGAAACACAAATGAAATTTTATAAAGTTGTAGCTAGACCATCACTACTCTATGGCAGCGAAACATGGGTAACCACGCAGAGAGACATGACTCATCTAGAAGCTGCAGAGATGCGCTTTCTAAGAAGCGTTATAGGATACACAAGACTGGACAAAATAAGAAGCGAAAACATAGGACAAGAACTAGAGATCTCTGGAATACAAGACGTGAGACTCAAATACAAACATAACTGGATCAACCACCTCGAAAGAATGGACAACACCAGGCTCCCAAAACACACCCTCACCTACAAACCCCAAGGAAGAAGGGATTGTGGATGCCCCAGGAAAAGGTGGCAACGCGTCGATGCCGGAACAGGTCAAACTACCCAATCCACAGAGGAAGAAGATGATGATGACATTCAGTAATATGCTGGATATCAAGTTTGTGTTAGGGGTATCAACCATGAGAAACATCCAAATTAAGTCACACGTTACGAATTTACACTATCAGTCATTTATGTTGATAACTACATTATTATAAATATACAAATTATTTTGTATTTATCTTAGGGTGGTATTGTACTGGTGACTCACTTCTTTCATTCGAGACAAAATAATGATACAAAATGAACATTATGGTTGATAGGTCCAGAATTTACACAGATGCTATGATTACGTGTGATTATTTGTCCATTACATAATCCGATGAAAAGCACAAACAAAAAAAATGAACTTTAAAAAAAACAGCTTATTCTACAACTTGTAATAGTTACAGCCCATGACTCAAAATCCCAGAATTAGGTAATGGAATTTCCTCTTTTCACATTTAATAATAATTATACCTCGCTGATCCGATTGCCAGAATCTCACATGCAGAAACGGAGTATAAAATGTGAGTTGGTTGGTAGAAGAGGCTCTAAATTTTATATTGAACTCTTACAGCTTGTGAATGTTATGCGTATATAACAAAGTTCCAGGAAAAGTGGCTGGGAATAGCATTGAAGTAAAGATCTACATGTTTTGAGGTACAGCCACTACAATGAAGGGCACACAAATAGCCATTTATAGTAGTTCAGTGTAATATAATTTGGGAGTTCATGACACCACCACATAAAAGAGTGTTGTGCTGACTGTATACTTATTTTTTACTACACTGAAGTACCAAGCGAAGAAGAAGAAGGAGAAGGAAGAGGAGGAGGAGGAGGCAGAGAAAGAGGAGGAGAAGAAGAAGAAGAGGAGGAGAAGGAAGAAGAAAAAGAAGAAGAAGAGGTACAGGTGAAGTACACGGCACATTTTACATGTCTTGTTCATATGTGACTTGTTACAAAATTTTAGACAGTAATCTGTCGCATAGTGGTTGGTTTTACTGTACCTGTTTCAGCAGGTTCCAGTATAACTTCCATTCCTTCAGCAAAAATATTTCTTCGTTCCTGCTCTTCAAGAATAAATGCTTTTTTTTGAGGGGGGGGGGGGCCCAACAGCCCCAGGGAGATTCGAACCCAAAACAGGGGAGCAACCCCAGTCCTACTCCTTAGACCGCGCGGCCACTGGGACCGGCCACTTATTTCTAAAACATGAAAAAATGGCGACTATAACTTTCATGTGTTTGAAGTGCCTCTCTTCTACCTTCATTGGCAAGGTGTGTAGTGTCTGAGCTAAGATCACAAAAGAGATGGAAGTCGTTCCGCTATTTATTCGTCGATGGAAACAAATGAGCGCAGCGTTGCAAAGAACTGTCATTTCCATTAACCTAAAATTTTATTTTAGAATACAAGTTCCTACAGCTATTGACTCGAGGGAAAGTGAACCCATCAATATGCATAACAATCAGTATACCTCTTCGTGAAAAATGTCGTTCCGGTATCCAGTCCGCTCACTGAGGTGCATCTACATTTATCCGTCGTGTTAGGAAATTAAACATATGAAAACTATAAAAATTATTAAACCTACAAAACTATTTTGCAGTAACTGAGCACGTGTGTATTTTCAAACAAAATCGATGTTAGGATTCTGAACACTGTCTATTCAGAGGACAAATTACACCAACACAATTTCACTATTCAACATAAAGACCGACTCTCTGAGAAAGGACCTTGGAGGGCTGAAACATGTCGGAGTAACACATCACTAATAATGGTGTTTTAATAATACACGTGTGCATTAGTCGGTCTTTGTATGAAATAGTGACATTAGTGCAAAGAAACAGAACCAGGTAAATCACACCAGCACAACTGTACCACATGTTTAGCGTAACTTAGCAACGGCAGTCTCGACACCGCGGCGCTTCGACGTCTGGGATTGAGAGTTTGTAGCATCAGCAGACGCCATATTGAAGGTTGGAAGTTGAGGGAATGTTGTTATCGGTAAATGTCAGGTGTCGGATTAATGACGTCTGTTCCGTATGATAGCTGTCAGGTTTTGAGTAATTATTACACTTGAATTTTGGCAAGATTTATAATCATGAATCGTAGTGATGGACTAGTGCAAAGACGAAACGTGTCACGAGAAAACGGTGAAGGAGTGTCGAAAGATTCGCTTGATGCTGACGACAGGAAGTGTACGGATAGAGATGAAGATGTAGAAGATGGAGATTCCAAAGAAACGAGACTAACTCTTATGGAAGAAGTTCTGCTTCTAGGTTTGAAAGATAAAGAGGTCAGTCGCTTTTTATTGCATCGTGAAGTATGAGATGAAAGTTATATTTTCTTCGTAACAGATAAACGAGGTATTGGCTGCATATGCATAACAAAAATTGGTGTTTGGAATGACTGTACTTATTAATTGTACCATTTTTTTGTTGTAAGGGCTATACGTCATTTTGGAACGACTGCATATCTAGTGGGCTGCGTGGTTGTATCCTCATTGAATTAGGAATTCGTGGTCGCATTGAGTTGGAAAAAGCTGGCATGAGGCGCAAGAGTCTGCTAAATCGCAAGTTACTAGTTAAGAGTGACACACCCACAGGAGATGTTTTGCTTGATGAGGCTCTGAAACATATGAAGGAGACAGATCCACCAGAAACTGTACAGAGTTGGATTGAATATCTTAGTGGTAAGAGCAATTTATTTTTGTATGGGACCAGCAATAGATTGTTATACAAAAACTTTTAAGTTGTCCTGAACTGGAGTTGAATGGTTCACTTTATAAATAATAAAGTTTATCATGTCAAACCGTTGACATTTAGCTTGTCAGCAAATGTTTGACACACATTGCATATTCAGTGTGTATGTATGAAACAGTGATGGCCATAACATGTCTGTGTAGCTGTTTCCATCATGACAGCCTTTAAACCGACATGTCATGTAACGCGCGCGCGCACACACACACACACACACACAGATGTATGAGTTTACTCCATTTTGTAGGGCCTGTTCTTGAGAAATGTGATGGTAATCTAATACATAAATATAGTCACTATCTCATTTCTTACCAGTAGGAATTGCAATTTTCATAAAACATGCCAATTCTGTAGTAACAGGTTGCTGCCATTTTTCTTTCAGAGGATCTGTAGTAATGCTTGAAAGATTTCTACTGCTGTGCATACCTAACTCTTGAGTCCTATTTGCTGCCTTGCCTGTAGTGGTTAAGATATCGTAATTTGTAATAATCAACTTGGAGCAGAGTCATTATGAAGCACTACTGGTCACTTAACCAATCAAAAAAAATTCCTTTGCTTTTATGGAATGGCAGGTTTATTACTTTTCACAAGGGACACTCACTTGTCTTATGTCCATTTTCTGTTGTTTATGTTGTAAAGAATCCATAAAAGTCTGAGGCTGTGTAACATTTCATAAAATGCTGGTTCTTTAGATTGAGGTGTTAGTAGGCCCTCTTTTAGTCCATTGTCCAACTCCAAATTAAGAGGTTGATTCCTTTTCAGCTGTCCATGACTCATTCAGTATATTCACAGCTTCTCTTATTACCTAGAGGCCATTTGTTCCATCAGCATTTTCCTTAGGATCATTGCATAAGATGTGTAAGTTACTGACTAAGTGACTAGAATTCATTTCCTGGCAAGGATAAGAAATTTTCTTTTCTCTTCCATGGATGCTAGGAACTTCACAGGCATCTAGTAGCAGTGTGTAGAATGTGACAGCATTTGTCTTTATGGCCCTTATGCACTTAGTGGTGTCTTAAGCACAACAGCCTGTTTTTTATTCAGTACTTACATATACACAAAGTTAAAATTGATCAGTTTGGTATTAAAATCATGGTAGCTGCATAAAACTGAATGTAATGTCAGTGATACACATTAATTAATGTCAGTGCTTACTGTTTCCCCTTTTTATGTATCTTAATAATATAACAAACAGTTGTATGTATAAAAGCCTAAGAATAGAAAGCGTATTGTTACTCAGTCCCCAAACAACAAGTCATTCTGATAATAATGGGCATGTGCTACAGGTGAGAGTGATTGCCAAAAGCAGTCAGTTGTTTTGAAACATTGGAGAGGTAGCACTCTTAGGCTGGTACTGTAGCTCTGTCATTTGCCAGTAAAATGTTATCTTTGTTTAGTAGCACTGCTTATTTTGTCAAGCCAGATTTCAGGAACTTCTCAACATGGCATGCATATGCAGCAAAATTTTGATTCACAGAAAATTTATTATGCAACATATAATAGGTCAGTGGAAGGGTATTCTGTGAAAATTGCAGCTGGATATTTAAATTGTTTATTGCCTAGGCCTTGCGTATAGACGGAGGATGAAGGTTGGTACAGTGTATTGAGAGAAACAGGACAGCATCCACTGTTGAAACGTGTGAATTGGTGACATATGATAACATTCACACAAGTTGTATTTGACAGAAACATGTAGTAACAAAGCTAGCAGTGACCTTTACAATGTGTCAATGTTTATTATGCTGATTTTGTACAAAGTTTGTTTTTAACAGTAAAAGTAAGAGTGCATCCTACAACATGGTATGAAGGCAAAGAGGGGGAGTATAGGTAGAGCTCTACTCTTTCTTTAACCTTGGTAGTAGATGGGGGTGGGACATTAATGCCTTGCCTGGTCACTGTACCCTCAGGAATGACCTGATAACCATTGTGTAGGAGGTGGGCACCAGGACTGGTCTGGACAGGTGCAGAAATTTTTTCCCTGAGCAAAATACAATGCCTGGACCATCCATTCAGTAGCGAGTTGCTGTACCGACTATGCTGTCCTAGTCCACTTGTTATTAAGAGTTTCTCATTGCAAATTGAATAGTTTCTGTCTACGAAAAGATATGTATTTTTTTGCCAGACTATATTCATGTGAGTGGTGGCTAGTAGGGAGGAAGTAGGTGGAACCAGCAGGAGACATGGGTACATCATTACACTGCAGTGAAACTAGTTTTAATGAAGAATCTTATTTTGAGTTGGTAACCTGTCTTGTGACATACTCAAGATTCATGTTTCAAAGTAATGCGTAATATTGTTTTGCTGTGATAGCAGTAAGCCCATGCCACTGCAGTTGGAATCTCACCAGTGAAGCATGCATTCCACCATGGCAATGTGATTTTCACAAGCTAAAATCAGTGCATAAATGAGAAGTGTCTGTATTTACACACTTTGCTCTCTTTGTGGTTTTACCATAATAAACAACAAAAGAAATTAGCTTTTGACACTCATAATGCAGCATGATAAAGTATGATGTTGCTCTCTCTTGTAGTGTATGTGTATAGTAGTTGATGATAGTATGTTTGAGGATGAATTCTCAACTAGTTCTCTGCTCCAAGGGTTGTTCAAGTGAAACCCATGTGGGGATCATTCTAGACAGACAAGACTATTAAAGATATTTCCAGTGGCAATGAGGCTTGCCTCCCTTTGACACAGCAGTAATTTGATCATCTCATTAACGAAATCTTTGGGCAGCTGCTGGAATCATTGCACCATCACAGCCTTGACACATTTGTTTGACACAAAATGTACAGCCCTTCATTGATGCTGACATCACCATCAATGCACATCACTGTTGTGGAGCCTTCCAAGACTTTCACACCACCATCAAATGGAAGTACCCCAACATGTGTATGAGGAGTGTCATCATGTTGCATGACAAAGACTGACCCAGGAGGCCTGTACTGCATAGGATATATGCTGTATGTACCATCTCCCATACAGCTCACCATGTGACTTCAGTGTGGTCATTCCTTTCAAGAAAGCACAATAAAGGGCTGTAGATTCAGGTTGGATGTGACATAGAGCCTGTGATGGTGCAGTGGTTCCAACGAACATTCTGGGTAGTTTTTGCAGGTGGGATCCATTAGCTAGTATATAAGTGGAATGTCTGCCTCATCGACAGCATTGATTAGTTTTAATGGCGTCTACTCCTTCACCAAGAATAATCCCTGAACAGGTTTTATTTGAACACACCTGGATACAGGCTGAAGGTTTAACACTGTTAATAAATTTCTGCAGTTGGACCCTCTTATGAACTGTATAAATTCAATCTCCATCATAGCACAAACATAGTACTTATTTGAATGGGTGTGAAGCTTGAACATGAACCCTTTGACAGATAATTTTTGTTATTGTTGACCAGCACCAGATGACTTCATTTATTTCAGTTATGGAATCACTGGTTTTTAGAATGCTTTCACAGTTGATACAGATTATAAAATCTACTAAACTGAGCAGCAGTGAATATCATTGTAAGATGGTACACAACAAACAGTGCCATCTGTTTACATTGTGAACAGATATAAAGAATTCACTATGATAGGCTCAACCATTTCATTGCCAATGAGCACAGACTACATTGTTCTGACTGTTGGGGAACCACAAATTTCAGACAGTGGGTAAAGGGAAGAACATGGCCTGAGGGTGTTTGAGAGCAGGGTGCTGAGGAGAATGTGTGGGCCTGAGAGAGAGGATGCAACAGGAGATTGAGACAATTGCCCTGTAAAGAGCTTCAAAATTAGTACTCCTTGTCAAATACTAGTATGGTCAAATCATAGAGAATGAAATGGTTGAGGCATGCAGCATGCTTGGTGGTGAAATGTGTTAAAATTTCTTATCATAAAGCGTGAGGGAAACAGGTGACTTTGAAAACACAAGCAATGGGTAATATTGAAATGGATCATAAAGAAATAATGTGGAAGAGTGGTGGATGGAATAGGGGTCAGTGTCACACTGTTTAGAGCACTGTGATGAATCAAAGGGTTATGAAGAGACAGGAAATTTGGCTGAATAACTGTTAACTTGTTAAGAAGGACTCTGCTCCAAGGTGTTAGTCTGTTCAGTAGCGGCTTTCCAAAAGACTACTGAATCAAATAGAATTTTTTTTTTGACATTACTTGCCCAACTCCTCATACCCTCCTTCATTTCATAGCCCCAAAAATACTATTCAACAAGAGTACACATAATGGTATTTTGTCCTCCCCCCCCCATCATTTAAAAGTATGTGTAATTCTAGGTTGTCAGAGTAGTTGCTCTGAAGAGTAGTGTCTTCTGGAAAGTGGCAGCAACACATCCCAGAAAGTATTTGTTACTTCAAATTCATTTTTCCTTCATACCAAGAAGCCAGTTTTTAAACATGTAACTTTGTTGTGGTTCTTGAATATTTGTTTGTGATCGTAAACTTTGGGGTACACCTAGGTAATGTGTCAATTAAATAATTATCAATTGGTTAGGGAAGGCCTTGTGCCAAGGGTCGTATTGTTGTAGCATTTTATCATAATGTATAGTAATGGTCACACATGAAGTAGTATCTCGAGCAGCTGTTGATTCATTCGCAATATTTTATGCAGTAACAAGCAAATATCGCTCATTTGCAACAACAGTGTCACAACTCAAAATTAGTGATTTTTCAAGAGAAACATTTAAAGGTTTTGTAGTTGAAGTGCTATACTTTTCCATGAGTGCAACAATGACACAACTGCTCTCCAGCGGCTAGTTTTAGAAACTGCGTTATGACACTATATCTGTTAACAGTGCATCTGCAAACATTTCTTTCTATACCAGTAACTCAAAAATGCCAAATTTTGAGTTGCGACACTCTTGTCACAAATGAGTGGTATGTACCTGACATAATCAGAATATGTACTGGGAAATGTTGATTATTCTGAAGTGTCACACCAAGCATGTTGTCAGGTGGTAATAATCCATCTTACATGTGAAAGATGCCTGGTTCATATACAGTTTCAGGACTGGCTGTTCTGACTGAGGAATCCCCCCCCCCAGTTCTGACAGGAAAGTGCCCAGATAACAAGCTTGAAATTGCCATGTTTGTTGTCTTCTTCCTTCTGAAGGAATCCCCCCCCAGTTCTGACAGGAAAGTGCCAAGATAACAAGCTTGAAATTGCCATGTTTGTTGTCTTCTTCCTTCTGACATTGGTACTCACAAAGATTCTGTCACATCTCATTCATTGTTACATAACCTGACAGTTGATACTTCAGTGTAAAATAACCAAACAATATCATAACTATTTTAATTTTATTTGTAATGTACCATTTACTACAGAGTGACATTACATTCTCTCTTTCTGCCCCTTCTCCCCTCCCCCCATTGTGATAATTTCATAATCATTATCAGGGTAATTCACATTAATTGTAAAAAAATATGGGCATTTCAAATTATGATGCTGCAAACATTGTAAACCTGAACTGACATTGACACCATATAATAAAAAACTGTGTAGTTTCTTGTGGAGGGGATGTGGAAACTTCTAACATTAAGTACACATAAAAATATGAAAACTATATGAAAGATATAATAAATAATGATAAGTATGTTATTGAAATGATGTGGGCATATATAATAGCAGCCACATATAGTAAATATGATAACTTAGATTTTTGAAAATTTATTGCATTTTTGTTATAGGTTATTTTGATCATAAATTAGTTCTAAAATTATACTGAAGTTTGTCTGAATTAGAGGTGTGAATGTAGTGGGTTGTTTTTAAGGTAAATGTGTGTTTTATTAGTAATATTCCTTGATTCTATTCTGAAACTTGTCAGAAATTAAATAGGGTGGTAATATTATTTCAGGTGAAACATGGAATCCATTGAAGCTAAGATACCAGCTGAAGAATGTACGTGAAAGATTAGCTAAAAACCTGGTAGAGAAGGGTGTTCTTACAACAGAAAAGCAGAACTTCCTATTATTTGATATGACAACACATCCCCTTACAGATAATGTTGCCAAGTCACGCCTGGTTAAAAAGGTAACCTATATTCAAATACAAAATGTGACAGGTGGTGAGGTAATGTGGTTTAAATGGTGTGTGTTACCCTTGGGCATGTGATATGTTTTAGGAATCTGATGTTTATTGGACCATGCATCATTGTGATAGTTGAAGAATAAAAAACCAACTAGATGTCACTTGTTATATTTACTTTACTACTTAGATACTCAACATGTTTCGGGCCTTAATATGTCCATCTTCAGGAGTTTGCGACTATGTTGTTGAACTACCACATTGGCTGTATTGTTCTGCAGTGATGGAGAAGTTAGCATTAGCGTAATTTTGGTGTTTAGTGGTGTGTGTTCGGTGTGATATGTTTTGTCACTTTGTTGTGGCTAGCAACATGTGTCTGTTGATTTTAACTGTTGTGCTCTTTTGCGTGTTGCTCGTAATGTTCTTCAGCGTTTTAGGAACTTTGTTTCAGTTCGGTTATGAAGAAAGTGTTAGTCCCCCCCCCAGCAAGATTGAACTATGGCCCAAAGAGAATAAAATATGACCTGACAGCTGCTTTATTAGTTTAGTCTCATAACTAACAGATTGCGCTCATATACACACTGCCAAACCATTTACACATTGTGCACAGTAAATACGAGTGTTCCACCAAGTACCAATTACAGGATGTATAGAAACTGTCAAGATCACTTAAGTATTTAATAATTTGCACATGATCAGTGCTGAAATACGAATATGCGCCTATGCAGTGAGGAATTTAAGACAGAATTTGTAAAGTTTACTTTACTGTAAAACATGCTTCTAGTCCTGCAAGTATGATTTACTGTATGAGCATATGGTAGTCTAAGGAAGCCAAGTTCAGACTACAGAGGTGAACACTTTTCCAGCAATTTTTATGATTGTTTTCAGTGTGTGAGGTCATGCTGAAGGATATTTTGATGTGCAGTTTGTATTTTCATGAGTGTGTGAATGTAGTGAGCTTTACGTAATATCAGTAATTCAGTGCCACTGACGGCATGTTCAAATGTGTGTACCATGTACTGTTCATTTCTGATAACTAGAGACTTGGAAGGTATTTGTGTACCATGTACTGTTCATTTCTGATAACTAGAGACTTGGAAGGTATTTAAGGAATTCGGGTAGGATGGGGTGGGTATTCGCCTGGAGAGGGTATGTGACGCAGCATCTTCTACCTGTAAAAAAGCATTTATCACTTACGTTAGAGTGCCTGTACTCTCTCTTAAAGTTCTAGCAGGTGATGTATTTGGGACTGGTATTTTTCACTGACATCTCACAACATAAAAGAGGTACTAACCCCTTACTGTGCACCTCCCTTTACCGTTGTGTTTCCCCAGTCCCTCACCCCACAAGTTTCAAGATACAGAAACTGGACTTTACATTTTTTTTTACTCATCCATATGCAAATGTGGAGTCTGATGCAGATAAACTTATGTCCCCAAGGTCACCATCATTTCTTTTATGGCATGGTGTTTTATGTCACACTGTAGTACACTTGGTCCCTTTCAGCACATTGATGACCGGATGGCTGTTTAATTAAATACTCCAGTTTCTGGACATTTTACACACTTCAGATGTTCGGCCCCTCATCATATTCTTACAATTTGACTGTACAGAGTGCAGTCCAAAAGTTTTAGGACTGATTTTTTTAAAAATCAAAGACACATGTGGAAGATGCATACCTTTTTTTTTTAAATTCAAAATAAGCTCCAGTGGCATATATACAGGCTTTTGTGCTGTAATACAGTTTCTGAAAAGCTGCCGAAAATTCCCCTTTTTGAACCTTCTTTAATTCATCAGTTACGGCTGCTTGGATCTCAGGAACATCCACCAGGTGGAGTCCTCTTCATTTTCAACTTGGGGAACAGACAGTAGTCAGGCGCAGATAAATCTGGAGAGTACTGGGGGGGGAGTTGAAGGGTTGTAACATTTTTTGAGTAAAAAATTGGCAAACACTTGCAGCTTCGTGGGCGGGCACGTTGCCTTGCAACAAGAAAAAATGTTGAGAGCAGAACACAGCAGGACAAACCCGCTGAATGCGCTTCAGGAGGCAATCCTTTATAAAATTCTCTACTTAATGTTTTTCCATCTGGTACGAATTCTTTGTGCACTATGCCTTGAGAGTTGAAAAAAATTATCAACATGGTCTTGATGCGGGACCTCTGGAATTTCAGTTTCTTCGGCCGAGGGGATGTCTCACAGACCCATTCAGAACTCATTTGCTTTGTTTTGGGGTCATATGCAAAACACCAGGTCTCATCTCCTGTAATAATTTTGTTTAAAAAATTTTTGTCTGCATCGGCCTTCGCAATAATGTCTTAGCAAGATGTGACTTGATCTTCCATTTGCTGAGGTGTCAAGGAGTGTGGAACAAAACGTGCACACGACTTTCTCCTTCCAAATCCTCTTTCAGGATCCGAAGAACTACAGTCTTAGGGATGTTCAAAGATTCTGCTATCATTCTTGATGCCATTCAACAGTCATTTTGACAAAATCAGCAACAGCAGCAATGTTTATCTCAGTTCGAGTCAATTTCAGATGGCCACCTCTCTCGTCATCTTCAACCAGCTCCCTTCCATCTTGAAATCGAGAATATGGCCTAAGAATGTTTGATCAGTTCAGAGCCTCATTCTCATAAGCCTTTTGCACCAATACTAGTGTTTCTGTCGCAGATAGACCGGCTTTGAAACAAAATTTTATGGCAACTCTCTGTTCATTTTCGCCATCCATGATATATAAAGAAAATTGACTTCACAAGACAAGTTATAATTCGTACATTGTCAACGATAAACAAACGAAATTCAGTGTATGAACGGATATTGGTTGATAGTGCTTAGTTAGTGGGTTGGCCAATAGATCACTCTAGTTCTGTTATTTAAAAAAAAAATCAGTCCAAAAACTTATGGACCACACTGTGTATACATGATACTTCTGAACCCAGTACTGCAGAAACTGCATATAGAGAGTCTGGCAGTACCTGATTAATTAGTATATCTCAAACGAAGACCCTCTGTAAAGTGGAACAAAGTAGAATTTACAAATGTATCTAGTTTCACATTGCTTCTTATGTGCAGCACACACTTCACACTCTCTGGAAGGATAGGTCTTCTTTCCTTCCCCACCAGCAACAATTTTGCCTACTTTATATGTGCTGATATCCCTGTAGTGTCTGCCTGGGGTGTGCCATTTAGGCCCCCTTGGTGTCAGTTGCTTCCCTAGCAATTGCATTTCATCAGAACTGGATTCTGGACTTTTGATGTCCAGGAACTTGCTACCCAGTGCTGGAAGTTCTTGTACTTTATTTATTTATTTATTATACAATATGTATGTCTCCTGTCACAGGCATTTCTTCCTGGTACTTCTCTTGAACCAGCGGTGATCCCCACTGCTCAGGCATCAAGCTTCACATTGCAGTACTTTCCGTATTATGTGTGATGTTCCAAGTATAGCTGTCTTTAGTAGTGAATCTATCGAGTGTTTTCCTGGTATAGTTTCCAAATTTTTCTTTAAACTTCTCATTACTGTTCCAGTGGCTCCAATTATTACTGGTACAGTCGTACATTTCAGGTTCCACATTCGTTGTATCTCTATACACAAACTCTTGTATTTTAACTTCTTTTCCGCTTCCTTTTGCACAACATTTCTGTCTGCGGGTATTGCCACATCTATCAGTGTGC
>Ga0123352_10005051_pt1 | contig 19717 bp, 12 predicted proteins | sample TergutLab28metaG_FD_89700 | JGI IMG/M metagenome (GOLD analysis project Ga0123352, IMG submission 89700) | Labiotermes labralis P1 segment gut microbial communities from Petit-Saut dam, French Guiana - Lab288 P1 | ecosystem: Host-associated > Arthropoda: Insects > Digestive system > Gut ... | reverse complement strand
TGATTTTGTTTTTTTTTATGTATTTCTGTGAAAGAAAAATTATTCTATGTGTCTTGGTGTTTTTGTTTTTTTTTTTTTTTTTTTTTTTTAATTTGCGCATTTTAAAGGTTTGCTGTTGCACATGTTCTGTGCTATAAGATCAACAACGTATTATGTATACTCCAATCAACTGCACATGTACACACCAGGAACCACCTACTAGTCACAGTTATTTCCCCTACATACCGTGTGTTGCACAATGATGTATACTCTGTGGTACACCTCATTGTGAAACCTGCGATATGTAGAATCAAGTTATGCAGACACAATACAGAAGCCATGGGCCATTTCGTGTGACTATCAGCTTGATTTTAATCCTGAATTTAATTATCTTCCAGGACATAACACATTGACAAAGGACATATCAAAATTGATATAGAAGTTTGTTGCAAAAGTGGACACAAATGGTACCAGTTGTATAAAAATGTATAATTTTAGAATTTTTATTGTTACTATGTTTAAGTTATTTTAATATTAATGTATTTATGCACATTATGGTGGTATTTTATATCCAAAACGTATTCATTTATATCAGTGTTCTTCCTGAATATGACCTATGCTGGCCAAAACATGTAGGAGAGGTTACTGCAATATAATAGGTGGTTACTAGTGAGTGTATGTGCAGTTACTTTGAGTTAAAGATCTGTTGACACATATAATTTCAGGATCTACAGTAAGTGTTGCTCACAGCTTACAGTGTGTCTGCTTTGTTATTATTAGTGACTCTAGGACATCCAGAATTATGGCATTGGGGTGATGTGTAATAGCACTGCTTCTTTACAAAATTTTGTGGGAATCTGTCAACTGACCCAGTAATTGAAAGCAATCATACACATATCACAAGATTAATGTCTTTACTTTAGAAAGGAATGTATGCTAAATAGGCAATGACTCTGATAGGAAAATATTCAAATCTCCTGCAAAACAATTCTTTTAAATTTGATTATAAAACAAGTTTTACTTTTGAGATTTAAACAAAAAACACATCACTATCAAGGAATACAAGAGACAATAAACAGAGAATATGAAACATAAAATGTGAATCTGAAGTTCTGTAAAATGATGACTCTTTGCAACAGTTGGACATGGAAGTGAAACAGAGGTTGAGAAAAACAAACATTTTAATATAATTGAAGCAGTTGAAATTAAATTTCTAGCAAGTGCCAAAATTAAAAACTGAGGATACTAAATATGTAGTCAGGAAGTAGACGGATAGGTGATAAGGTAGCAAATCGGTACCTCACTTGAACAGAATGAACTGTAAGGCTACAAAACACTCAATTGTGTCAGAAACCAAATATTTGAGCTTGTCTTTCAAAAGATGGCCATAAGGCCAGAAGAGGTTTGACTCCAATCTCTGGAGGGAAGAAGTAGAAGTAGTGTTTGGATATAAATTCCTTTTGTCGAGTATAAGTGTGTAAGTAACGTGATATTATCCTATATTCTGCTGCACTATCAAATTTGTATTGCCAGTGCTGCTGGGTTGACTATTAGCCAGTAAACTGAACCTTGCCTTCACAGACAACACTAAGACTACCACATACTGAAAATTAGCAGTAACTCTTGTGTAATATATGGTTGAGATAAAAGACGGGACAGACACCATCTGATGGCAAGGTACTACAAACTGTAACATTTTATCTCCAATTCAACAATTACAACTGTACTAATAATATCACTCTGATATTGCATTTCCCCTTTTGGTTTATGTGTGCAGTCAAAGTATGAAATGACATAGATATACATTCTTTCTGTACCATTTAACAGGGAGTCGGTGGGGGTGAACAGTGGAAAGAAAAACAATTACCCATTTTGACCATGAAAGCTGTAGTATAAATTGTCACACCACAAAACTTGCTGTCATATGTGAGATTTTTTACTCTTACCACGTTCTGGATTTATAAACTCTACATAAAACTGCCACACTTTTGTTCCAACAGATAACACCTTAGTAACTCATGAGTCACTAATATATGCCACATTTAAAGAAAAATTCTTATGCAAAGTGCTAACATAAGCAGAGTCCTTCTTGAGAAGCTAACTGGTTTGCAGCTAGTCAAGAAATTCCCTGCATTTTATGGAACCTGAAGGTTCATTACCGCATTCACAAATGGCCGCCACCTGACCCCATCCTGAGCCAGCTCGATCCAGTCCATACCACCACATTCCACTGCCTGAAGATCCATCTTAATATTATTCTCCCATCTGCGCCTGGGTCTCCCCACTGGTTTCTTTTCCTTAGGTTTCCCCACCAAAACCCTGTATATGCCTCTCCCCTCCCCCATACGCACCACCACCCATCTCATTCTTCTTGATTTTAACACTCGCACAATATTGGGTGAGCAGTACAGATCATTAAATTCCTCATTATATCGTTTCCTCCACTCTCCTGTTACCTCATCCCTCTTAGGCCCAAATATTCTCCTCGACACCCTATTCTTAAACACCCTCAGCCTAAATTCCTTCCTCAATGTCAGTGCTAACATAAGAAATGAGCATAAATGTCTCATATTCACACTTGGTAGCTGACTTGTCTATGAACACCAGGAATAGAATAAACATGTCAGAAAGTGAACAGCTTAAGAATGGGGAACACTTTGAGTTACCTGGTACACAAGGATTTATTTCATACACCATATGACTAAAACACTATAAAAGTTGTGAGTTATTACATAGGCTTCATGAAAATGACACATACAAACTTCATGGTAGTAAATGCCATGAAATGCAGATGTTTAATGCTCTTTATTTGTTATGTTTGGATTTTCAGAACTCACAGCAGTAACACATTGGGACGTCTGAGCAAATCCACAAGTCGACTGGCAGGTGGAGGCTCATACAGTCCCAGTAGAGAACCAAATCTGAGTTGGAGTACTCACACATTACCACGCAAGCTTTATGATGAGCGTGTCAAGAGTCAAACACACATTCAAAGGAATGGCACCCCAAATAATTCTCACCAGAGAGAATCCAGTCACATGAATCAAATAAACAAGTCACATCAGCGTCACTCCAACAGCATGATCAACGTTTCCATAATCAATAATGTGACCCCTCCCACGTCTTCTATAGGAATCAGTAAATCACTGAAGAGTGGAGTAGGTATCTCTGCATCTACAGGGCCTGCAAAACCTGCCCGGACCTATCGCTCAAACCTTGCACGCAGCAAGAGCTTTAATGTTCATGTTGGAGGGTCAGGAAGTGCAGAATCATCACCACAGCTGCTTGGGTCTAAGATTCGAGATGTTTCTAATATCTACAAGTCAAATCCACATCTGCATCGGTTAAATGAGTCTCCACCACCACTAAAGAGCCCTGGAATCTTGGCAAGCATAAGCCGTAGTCAGCGTGATCTTTCAGCATGTGCCAGTCTTGATAAAGACAATGACTTCAGCAGAAATCAGGAAACCCACAGGTTCTCTAAAAGTACAAGCAACTTGATTAGTAATGGATATGTGAGTAACAGCACCTCTACTCAGGAAGCAAAAAAGAAGCTCTTCTTGAAAGGTTTGATGGACAGAGCACCAGAACTGTACAGAACTCTTCATGGTGATGAAGATCTGGACATAAAACCACTGTCACCAAGTCCTGAAAGGCGTCTACAAAACAAAACACTTTTAAAAAATGGCATTTCAAACAACGTATCTTCAAATAGAATCCTCGATTACAGCAATTCATTCCATTCTCGCAGTAAAAATGCTGCGCCTGAAAATGATTTGATCAAAGGAGGCCGCTCTTCGTCGTCACCATACCGACCTCCTGTGATGAACGGAACAGACCGTGTCACATCCCCAAAACCCAGCTTCACCAGCACACTGACCCACACACCATCTTTCAGAAATACCAACAATGGCACAACAACATCAATAGTGAGGAGAGGAAGTATCGGCAGTGATGACTACTCAGAGACTGTTCGCATCACATCAAAATCTGATGACCCCACCAGACCTAGTGTGACAAACACTGTACAGAGTTACTCTAAGAAGACTATCCCCACCAAAGGAGGGCTGTCCACAGAAACCATAGAGTCAAGTGAGACAAAAACGGTAACTAAGAGCCGCCTGCGGGGTGGAGAAACAAGTCATCATAGGAATCCATATTCAATGCGAAATGGTGGGGGAGGTGTGGTCATAGAAGTGAGGGCACCCAGGAAGTGAGACCAGTGGGTTCCTGCAGTGTACCACTCTTAAGACAGTAATCTGAAGAGAAATGTATCCAAAACTTCATTATTTCCAAATATGTTTTACACTGACTTTGTTTACTCTTACACTTGAGAGATTGACAGTAAAACTAATATTAGACTATGAATAGAAGTGACTAACTTTTATGTCCATACATGTGATGGAATTCAGGCAGTTTTCTGCTAGCAGGTGACAAATATTTGTTCTTATTACTCTGACATCTTGAATTATATTACCTCCAAGTCTCAGTCCCGGAGTTATCGTGAAGTTATTCAGGTGTAAATTGCTTGCTTAAAATTTTGAAGTTGTGAACTGTGTGTTACTTGTACCCAAAAAATAACACTATAAACACATATTATAATAATAATTCACTGTGCAAACTTCAGAAAATTTTCTATGTAAGGGTTTTTACTAAGCAGTAAATATGTGGATAAACACATTGCAACTGAATCAGAATGTGTCACCATGACACAACAGAGTTCACATCTTCTCCCTGTAACCAGAAACACTAACTCTAACAAAGTCATTAATTCATAATTTTTTTGCCATCTGAAAGAATCACTTCAGCATTACAATACTCATTTACTCACCTAGGAATAATATTTTGTCTATGCCTATCCCATGCAGATGTAGGAATCATAGTATGACACCTGGCAAAGGAAGATCACATTAGCCTCATTAATGACACATTAGTTTTAGTGACAAGTCTGTGCCAAATTGTATTGAAACATGTGAAACTGTGAGATATATACATATTATGTAGTAAGAAGTTTTGTGACTTAATTATAAGGCAGAAAGAATAACAACAAGAACAACAACAACTACTACTACTACAAGTTTCCTACTTCCTTATCACTGAAGCACTCCAACTGTTCAGAAAGAAGATTACACAGTTATTATGTAAGCTATTTCATGCTTAAGTTAGTGATAAAATATTTACACTGGTGTGAAGATTGTTGCAGCAATAAAAAGGTAAAACACGAACTGTTTTCCATTCAGTGTGCTCTGGACTGGCAGACGTTTCAGACATTCTGGAGGACCTAACCACTCAATTCAAGTGCCAAAGTAAAGAATATGTGGAGTTTTAGTTCCAATGCCCTTATAGGTCTTTAAACACTGAAGACAGAGGAATTATGAGTATGTTAATCCCAAACACCTGTTTTTTCCTCTAATTCTACACAGTATTACATACCAGCAGACTATAGTGCATTTGGTTCACAATGAGAGCCTCAAATATTGCTTAAGTTTTTTTTTTTTAACTTTTTGTTGCTGAGACCAGAAATTTAAATACCAAGTATGTTCAGTAATGTGCAACAGAGGGTTGGGTAGAAAAATGACACACAAGTTCATGTGAATACATATTGTAAACAATTCTGTGGACTTAATTGCCATCCTCTCCAGGAAGCATCACTGAGCTGAAAAAATTATGTATGAAGACTTGTGCATTTTGTTTGTTTTTCTGATTTCGAGTAGCAGAAGAGGTTTTAATAACAGAATTATTAATCACTTTTTTTACTTACAATGCAGAAATCAGTGAAATCAAGAATGAAAAATGCAATCATGCCAGAACTTTCCAAAAAATTAAAATACTTTATGCCTCCTCATTTGAAAGCCACAGTTTTCTCTACATTCACAATCCAGTAAGCAAGATATGTGCCCTGAATTGGGTTTCTAATTGTGAATATTTTCAAATTTTATTTGCTAGTATCAAGGGTAGTTGTGGACATAAAACATCAGTCCACACATCTAAAACATAGCATATATATTTAAATTGACCAAATACTCTATTGCACACTGAAACGGAATGAGAACTAAATAATTTCTAAGGTCTTCTCTGCAACTTCTCAATATATAACGCCCACTATGAGAATTTAATAAATATAAAACTTGGCTCATTCTCTCAAATGGATATGCTGTCTGTTTCCTACATGGCAACCAAAAATGAGATAAAATATTTCCCAATTTTATTTGTGAAACAGGTTGTTACACTTTTCAAACAAGCAGGACAAGAAGGGGAGGGTGCTGGGTGATATGTGGAGAGTCCCTCAGGTCACAGGAGATTCAAGGGTTATTCCAAGGGAAAATTTTAAAGAAGAACACATATGTTAAACAATTAAGCATAAAAAAAATATGAGGGGTATATGCAATATCCCATTAATGATCTGCCAAACTGCAGTTTATTGGCTTATTCTGAGTGAAAAATCTTATGTAACAATATGTTAAGGCCTTAAATATCACACATTTACATGGGGCATTTATTGCTATTGTGACATAATGTACACAAGCTGTTTACTATATGAAATGATCAACTGCACTTGCTATGAATAAGCAAGCTCATTTTGTAACATTATGGGTTGCCTCTGACATACTTTGGTGAATGTTCTGTATGAGAGCAGCAGAATTAAGGGTGTCCCGTAACAGTACATCTATGTCTGTGATTCCTTCTCACACACCAAATCCTTCATATATCCCCACAAGTATAAATCAAGGAGTGTCAAGTCTGGCAAATGGGATGGTCAAGCATTCAGTCCTACAAGCTTCAACCAACCATTTCTGTAGCACTGGCATATATGTCAACATATACCCTATTGTTAGAAATATGCATTCATAATCAATCACAACATGAGATATTCTTCTCATGAACAACCAAACACAGCAACTGAAGACAAGTTACCCAGTTACTGGTGAACATGTATGTATTTATGTATGTATGACAGGAGTAAGGTGTCGCAGTACTGGCAGGGGTATTCTGCTGGAATGGACAGGAACTATGTAATGGTTAAGCTTCTGACTTAAGCGAAATAAACTACTACTTGAAGTGAGGCAAATGTTTCATGGGCCACTGTGTGTAGTAAATTGTGCAACACATTTCTGTTAGTAATGCCACAAACACAAAAAGAATACCCTCTCAGTTCTTACAATTCCATTTTCTTTAAGAACAGTTTCAAGAAACTGTAATGTCTTAAAATAAATATTATACGTATGAGAGAATAATATATTCTAAATAAAAGTGAATATAACAATAATGTGAATTATCACAATTGTGGCTTAAAATTACAAAGGTCAGGCAAACAAACTAAATAAAGATGCTGCCTTCATACATGGAACACTCTTACCAACTGATTGACCATAACTGATACAGCCAGTGCAGATGTGTAATACATGCACCTAATTCAAGTTAATGAATTTCATCACTCATACATCTGCTTTCTATTTTAACCTGTCCATGCTACATAAGAAAGACTACAGTTTAAAGTTAACAGTTGACCATACTTTTAATCAAATATTCAATGTGTTGTCTAGCTAATCTCTCTCACTAATATAAAATGCATTTTAAAGTGTGTGTTCTTTTAATGTATGCAATGGAGCTTAAATATACTGTTCCATTAAGGCTGTACTAATGCAGTATGTTAAAGAGTCTTAAACCTGAACCAAACCCAAACAATGTAGATTGATAATAGAAACACTGCATTTGCATTTATTAATATTGTTATTTTGGTTATGTTTTGTAATCAAATGCATGGTATGTTATGAATAAAGATTTAACAATGCTCAAAATTGAGTTTCCCTTGTTCTGTTTAACTCTTGGCTTATTTCTTTCATTTTAAAAGGAAATTTGGACTTATGTCTGTAACTGAGTGAGAGAAAGTGAGAGAGAAAGATCCATTAACAAATAATGAACCACATCTTAATTTTCATGGAAGCTGGTATACATTCCATAGCCCTGATTTCCACCCCACATTCATAGTCATGCTTCCGTACACATCTTGATGGTCTTTGGATGTTGACATCGAGGATAAAATGGGTGGAACATGAGGCATACACGCAGGGAATAAAAAATGCATATAGAATTTTGGCCAGTAAATCCAAGGATACATGGGCATAAATGAGAGGATGATATAACAAAAGTATCTTGAAAGAAAAGTCAATGGATATCACGTGCTCTTTCCCTCAGGGTAAAGCAGGCTGGACCTAAACCTGACCATTCATCTCCATCAGTTGCAGGGTTAAGACTGTGAAGAGTTAACCCTTCGCTCTCCAGGAAAATTTAATGGAATGAAATGGGACAATTTGCTCTGCTCTGCATCTTCAAAGAAAAAGTAAGTGAAAGTGTGAACTGGATTTAGCCAGTTTAAAAAGGGGGGCCAATGATGGGTGTTTGAGATGAACCTTCAGGACCCCTAAAGAGTAGGAGATGTCTTGAGCAACGAAATATTACTTCAAAAAAAAAAACCCTGCAAAATGTTGTTACGCTTACGTACTGTATATATACTTCAACACACCCTATAGCCAGATTTTATTCAAATTTTTCTCCTTTGTTATCTTACAATAAAATTATGGCTTACTGTACAAGTGCATATCACTCAACCCTACAAATATACTATCATGTTGTTCATTCCACATATTGTGATTTGATTTACAAACTCTATCAGCACCAACAAATGCACAGTTCTATATATTACGTATTTTACTATTCATTTTCTCCCACTAGTTTCAGTGTAATTGCAATCCTCAGGGATTGCTGTACATTTTAACAACACTGGGGTAAGCTCATAGAGGATGGCAATTGTGCTGAAACATGTAGGAGAAATGTAATAGTAAAATACATAATATGTAGAACTGCACATTTGTTGGTTCCAATAGAGTTTGTAATCTTACAAATACAATTTGAATTATTTTACATTCCACAGATCCTCTGTAGTGTAAGGATGTCAAAGACATCCTAGTTTAATACCATACCCGAGGTGCTGATAAGTCCCTAGCCTGACCTACTTCCCGATGTCGTAGGACAGATTCGATAGTGCCGCTGGAAGCTAATCTACTGCTCAGATCAAATAATATAATACTTGCTGCAGACTGTCAAGAACCTTTATGGGGATGAAAGGCAACTTATATGTTTAATTTTATATGTAAGAATTATCAATTCGGGCTAAGGACTTATCAGCACCACTGTACAAATATGAAATGTGTGTAATTAGCGAAGATGAAGTTGAAGTAGAAGAACTCACTACAGAAGATGTAAAAAAGGCAACAAGAGCTTAAAAAATAACAAGGCAGCTGGAACTGATGGAATACATCCGGAATTAATAAAATACGAAGGAAATAACCTACTGAATAGAATGTATGAACTAGGAAGACAAATCTTGGAGGGGGAAAGGATACCTCAAGATTGGAAAGAAACGATAATAGTTCCTATACACAAAAGAGGAGACAGAAATAGGTGTGAGAATTAAAGAGGAATAGCATGGGGAAATGCAGCTTACAAAATTTTGTTGAATATAATATTGGGAAAAATTAAACCATATATTGAAAAGTTATGGGGGACTATCAGAATGGATTTAGAGATGGAAGATCTGTAATAGACGACACACTTGCATTGAAAATAATAAACGAGAAACTTTGGGAGTATAATTAGAGCGTACAATATTTATTTATTGATTTTCAAAAGGCGTATGACTCTATACATAGAGATACATTATGGGAATGTATGAAAGAATTTAAAATTACTACTAAATTAATAAATATGTGTAAAACATGCATACAAAAGATAGGAAGTGCAGTTAGAATAGAAGGAACATTGTCATCTTTTTTTGAAAATAAAACAGGCTTGAAACAGGGTGACACTTTATCACCAACATTATTTAATTTGGCATTACAAAAAGTGATACAAAATATAATAATGGTTCCTAGTGGTATTAAGATTGGTAAAGAACAATTGAATGTATTAGTATATGCAGATGACATTGTATAATTGGAAAAAATGAAATTGAAATAAGAAAATTTTTTGTAGAAATGGAAAACATTGCTAGAAATTTCAGACTACAGATAAACAAAGAGAAGACAAAATATATGATAGTGGAAATGAAAAACAGTTTAAAGAAAAATAAAACAGGACATTTGAAAATAAAAAATTACAAATTTGAAAGAGTGGAAAATTTTAAATATTTAGGAGTTGTACTTAATGGAGATAATAATAACCAAATGGACTTACAAGAAAGAATAAAATATGCTAACAAAACATATTGTATGCTACCATAATCTTTTAAAATTAAAAACATATTAAAGAAAATAAATTAAGACTATAGAACACAACAATAGACAATACGCTAACATGTGCATCAGAAACTTGGACACTAACAAAGAGAGACAGAAAGCAATTGAACATTTTTTAAAGGAAATTGTACAGAATTTTAGGCCCAGTATATGACAATGAAAAAGAAAATTGGAGGACATTAACCAAGAAAGAAATTTACGCAATTGTTAAAAATCCTACTATAATAGAGACAATAAGGCCAAATAGATTACGTTGGTTTGGGCATGTACAGAGAATGGAAGAAAACAGAATTCCCAAAAGGGTATTATGTATGAATTTTGGAACAACAAAATTAAGAGGCAGGCCAAGAAATAGATAGCAAGATGAGGTGAGAGAGGATGGAAGAATAATTGGTGGAGAAGAGTGGCAGGGAAAAGTACATAACAGAGAAGAATGGAAGAAGCTCCTGAGAACGGCAAGGAATCGTCGCTTTCTGCACATGCCAATGGAAGGAATTAAATATGAACTGTATGAGTTTTGAATTACGTAACAAAACATAACGCGATGAACAACATGAAGATAAGGTTAGAATTTTAATGTCTGACGGAAAAGAACTGTATACAATGGTTCCTGTATAATACATACCTGACAACTAGCGAGCTTATCATCTGGAACGCAATGTATATGGTTGCGACCCACGTTTTCTAAACAATCTGCAGGGAAAACTAACAGGCAGACTTAACATTTTCGAGATTATCAAAAAACTGTGAGTAAATGCGTCAAACGTCTTACAGTATGTATGAATGTCCGAAATGCACGGTTTCCCTTTTGCGGTGAAAAACAACACGCTTCCAACACTCAGTGTTAATCCTCCTCAATCGTTGCCGCCTAACTCTACGGAACTAAGGATCACAGATAATCTACTGTACGTCAGCTGTAGTAATCCTTGACGCGTTGGTCTAATCCGTGCCCGTGTCAGTTATATCGCATGTAACGATTATTATCGTTCAAGACGTTTAAATATCCGCGATTTAAAAGTTTGACAACGGTTACACCAAAATGGCTGACAGTCAACAAAGTAGGTTTGAAAAGTCCCTGGGGTTGTTGACTACCCGCTTTGTTTCTCTGTTGCAAAAGGCACGAGATGGTGTACTGGATTTGAAAGTAGTAAGTAAATATTTTTGAGTGCGAAACAGTGATTATTCGTAACTAGTATGGCAACTGTCAGGAACACCATGTGCTCATTGGAATATTCACGTGGATTAACGGTTGTTGCTTTGTTTGTGATTTGTCTTTATGTTCAGGTGACTTAGAGAATGCTCGTTTTAAATTTTTGTTAAAGGCTGCTGATATACTAGCTGTGAGGCAGAAAAGACGAATATATGACATAACCAACGTTTTGGAAGGAATTGGTCTCATCGAGAAGAAAAGCAAAAACAGCATACAATGGAAGTAAGTACATATACTAGCGACATAACTATTTAAATACTTTTGCACCTTGGAGACTATTTTTTTCAGAAATTGACAGTTGCTCAGATTGTCAAATTCCCAATTAAATCAACGTCAGAGTATCCTACAAGATCCTGCCCTGAATGGACCCTCACATTCAGTTCTTTGTCGCCATTACTATGAAGTTTTCTGTATTTTAGTATATAATCTCATGCAGACCAAAAGAAGTGAGGTTATAGGAGAATTTACCATGTTCATTATCGTGGCAGATGCTAAATGACAGAAAGTCTTGAAACACTCATACACATCTTCCAGGCTGTAAGGCATGACACTGCAGATTAGATTAGTCATCATTTATGCCTTGATCTTAGGGTTTTCTCATTAAAATTCCATATGGGTATCTGTGCCATGAGATTCTTCAGATCCTTATGCGCTTTCAAAACACAGGTTTTGCAAATAATATTTTTAGTGTAGTTTTCATTCAGATGTGTGCATTTGAACCACCTACCATCATAATCTTGTCGAGTAGTACACATGAATCTCCTTATTTTGTTATTTCGCCTATTCCATTACTTCATTCTGTTTGAGTCCAAATATGGTCATGCTTATAAATGTGCTCCAGTACAACATAATGTTTCTTCTGAAAGAACATGTTTACTGTTACTCCTTCTCTGACAAAGAACCAGTTCAAGAGTCATTCAGTAGCTGACGTATTGTTGATTTTGAAGGAACGGAAACATTGATGTGAATTTGTTGTAGACACTTTTTATAGAATTTCTTCCTTTTATAGACTTGGACAGTAAGCACCATCATTGTTATGCTGTACTTCATATAAATGAACAGCAGTTTACTTCTGCTCTGTGCAGCATATGAAATGACTGGAAACTGGTGTACAGTAGTGCTGTAATGGCAGGAATTATGCCATCACCACAAACATAGTCTCCCTTGATGTAACTGTGAGTGATAAGCAGATGGCAGCAGGACAGGAGACAGGAAAAGAGCATTGAAATTTTGAGCCTCCACACAGCTCCATGCTTTCTTTCTGACCCCACTGTCCTCTACTAATGCTTTTCTTTTCTCGTATATTTATCCCGGCAAACTTCAGGTTGTATGCATTGCTGCATTTATTACAGTCTGCATGGACTTGAACCAGCAGTTCTTGGTACTGCAAGCAGACACCTTAACTATGCAACAAAATTTTGCAGGTTCATCTTGTTAAGACAGTAAAATATATACCTGAAAGTACAAATAGCATCACACCAACTGTGTGACATATTTACAGTTATAACATTGCTCCTGTCTTCAAAGGTCAAGTATACTTCTTGGACTGCTTTTGACCAATGAAGATGGGACTGATAGGCCATCCCAAAATATCAGTAACTAACTACCAACCAACACTGCGTACTGTCCTAGAAGAGATAAGACCTCAGCTGCACCATGACAGAAACCTAAAATCTCACATAACACACACTTTCTCCACCCATCTGCTTAGCAGCTGTGGACCCTCTATGTGTCTTCCATCCATTCCCACAAATTATCACTTGTATTCTGGCCTTCATTCTGTCTGCACACACTTCTCTGTTTGTGCATTCAGGTTGTTATTACTGTTGATGGAGGTGAGATGTTTATTCTGGGTACAATGGGGAGCAGGTTGCTGCCTTGGGCTCCTACTACACATGTTCATACTTTTCCCAACCTAATACCCTGTGTAGCCTATCAAACAGTTGAGATTTGTTTGCCAAATTTCAGTCTCATTTTTGTTTGTCATACCCTAGTGATGATACAGACTTCAGACAAAGTTTATAGAAATGTATACCATAAAATGGCCACTGGTTCACATTTTTCCATGCAATTTTATGATTCGTATAATATAAAGATATCTTGTAGAGTGAAGAAAATTTAGATGATTATGTGTTCGTGTTCACTTCAGAAACCTGAAGAATATCAGAAAAATATCAATGATAATTGTTGGTGCAACAGCTTGTATTTAATCCATGTTCCTCTCTAGGTATATTATAGCTGACCTAACCTGCTTTGTCCTTTCTACTTATTTATATGCAAGCACAATTCTGAAGATTTTTATGATGTTTAGAGTGATGAAGGTCCCATTTTATAATATGGGGAGGTAGAAGCTAAGATGATAGTAGATGTTCGACAATTTTCTAAAAATTTACATGTTCTTGAGGCCATTAGAATATTACGCCAACTCCAGCCTCACTTGTGTGCCTCTCTGCCAGAAGATGTTGTGTAACTTTAACTGCGAGGTTGAAAATATTATAGGCACCATACTACTGTGACACCTGCATAGTTTATCATGGCCTTTAGAATTTCAGAAGCATGTACTGTTAATTAATCTTTTTTTTTTTTTAATCCAAATTCAACAGGCGCTTCATTACTAAATAGCTTGCTCATCACCATGAATGGTCAAACTACTCAAGTCTGTAGTGTAGTTCAAAAATGTTTGGAATGAACTCTAAACATATTTCCCATGGTTAGCATGGAAGATGGTGCAAAAGATAAGCGAGCAGGACTTCAAGGAATAAGTTGTCTGTGATATGTGTCAAGTTAATTTTGTTTGTGTTTTGTGTAGTTCTAAGAATATTAGTTTTTCATTTTGATTATGTATGCTTTATGGGATGTTTTTGATTTTAAAAATCACAAAACTTTCTAGCATTTTGGAAGAATATCGTCACTGTGTACTAGTATTTCGTAATTTATTAGATGCACACAACATAAGCAAGAGCAGTAGTGAAAGTTGTTAGTTTGTTAATTGTTACAACATAAATCCCAGAAGAAGAAGGAAAAGGATAAAAGGTCTGACTCCCAAATTTTTGAGCCTAGATTAAAAGAAGTTTTGTCATGACCTGATTAACAATATTTAATCTGTGTGCTTTGAAGGGGTGCTGGACCAGGATGCAACACTCAGGAGATGGCAGATCGTTTGGCAATACTTAAGAAAGAAATCTCAAAGCTGGATGAACATGAGCAGAAGTTGGATTTGCATAAGCAGGTTTGTTAGATGCTACTATAATTTCTGGATAGCTGTGTCTATGTTGTGACTAGTCTACAGGCTGGGCAGCTAGGTTCAGGCATCTCTTGCCCACAACATGTCATAGGTGGCAGTTTGTCCTATCCAGCCTCCAGTCCAGAGATAACGAATGTTTTTTCCTGAGGGTATAGAAGTTGACGCATGAAGTTAACCACTGCATTCATCTAGTGCTGATAGTAAGAAAGTAAAAATGTATGCATAGCATGATAAATTTTGTACATTTTCTCTTACTGGCTTTACATTTTAACAGTACTGTTCAAGTATAAAAAAAAAATGGTCAACATTCATAAAACTATGTTGACCATAAAATCTGTGTTTTATTTTTCTGTACACATGTTGAAATATTTTTTCTCCAAAGTGTTGGCAGAAATGCCATTTGGTGATGTAAATGTCTCTTAATGTTGTTAGATTTTAACAAAATTTGGAATGTTGACACATTATTGTAAAACTTTTCTGCCTTAAATTTAATGAAATCCTTTAATTGGTTCTCACCCTGTTTCAAGTATCCATACAGGCATGACAGTGCTAATGCATTCATTTTTGCAGTGGCAGTGCTAGCAGTGAAAGGGAATATGGAATACTGCAAACAGAGTGCAGAGAGTGATAAAATGGATGGACTATGCAACATGTAGACTTTCTTAAATATATAAAGATGATTTATGAAGTAAAATAAAATGTGCCAAAAAAGTGAGAAACTAATTAAAAAAACTGAAAAGTGGTGGTAAATGTTCATTGGATATAAACTGTATGTATCATGTTTATCTGCATTCGTTGTTGGAAACATTTTTGCCTTCGGTCACTATGTAGTGAGTGATACACAGAGACATACACATGGGTCTTCATGGTATGTCCACTGTTTTTATGAAATTTTAACCAAAACTGCAGTACATGACCAAATTTTTAGTAAACTCTTCATTATAAATTTTACAAAAATCGTGTTTTATCGTTCTCAAGTTGTTTCATGCAAACAAGTATACAAATACACGGACCTGATGAAGCTAATAGGTGCATTTTTAACACTGTTTGTTGTGAATGTGCTAGAAATGAAGAAATGACAGACCTGTACCTCCGCTCCCACATAACATTTTAATAGTGTGGTATTGTGTGTGTGTATACACACACTTCTAAGCCCTGGTGGATGTGAGATTTTCTGTACCTATCCAGACTTACCCCAAGACTCATCCAGCCTACTTTACACTGGGTACCAGTTCTTTTTCCCAGCAGGAAAGTGGCTGGGAGGACATGGTGTTGACCACCCACCCCCTTCTAGTACTGAGGTTTTGTGTGGGTAGAGGTATAGCTGTGCCTCTCTTCTGTGCCCTCATCATGTCATATAGGGTGACCTTTATATATGTAACTTATTACTATGTGGCTTTAACTTATTATTGTGCCCTTTTGTTAGTGCTTTTCCACTATTGTGCTTCTTAAAATCATTGGTCTTTTTATATCAGATTAATGGAAATAGTGTTGTTAAATAACCCTAAGAATTAGGCCCAAGCATTCCACCATGATGATGTAGAGATGGTAAACAGTACAGTCTAGAACAGAAATGTCCAACCTCTTTGGCATGGGGTCATGGCCATCTTTGTGAGTTGGTTCATGTGCCACACATGTACCAGTCACAGTAAGTGGTACACCTTTTCTCCTGAATTATTGTACAATCTTTGCAGTACACACATGATATACAAATGTGGCTGCAGGTCCCATAATGCAACCTGGTGGGCCACAGGTTGGATACCCATGCTCTAGATCTTGGCTATAAATGAAGGGTATTTTTGCTGTGGCTACTTTGCATGTGTGAAAATGGTCCTCAGGTGTGCTCTTTGTAGGAACCTGGGGACATGCGCAAGAGCTATTCATCATACCCCTGCCCAGCATCCAACTCCAGTTGTCATCAGCTCAGTAACTGTCAACTAGAAAAGGATGATTGTTACTGGAATTCATTTTGATGGATATGTAATTTCTTGCAGTGGATGCAGCAAAGTATTCATAACATTACTGATGATGTTGAAAACTATAACCTGGCATATATAACACATGAAGACATATGTAGGTGTTTTGAAGAAGACACAATGCTTGCAATCCAGGCTCCCAGCGGAACAGAATTGGAGGTGCCGTCAGTTGAGCAGGTGTGTTCACAGATGGCTGACTTGTTTTGTGGTTTTGCTGGGTCCCTGTAAATGTTGGGGCTATCAATTATTTTAAATTATGTTGTGACTGCATCTGTCCATATTCACTAATCAACCATTCACAGTCATCCAGCCACTTTACTCAACTGACAAGGTGTCATGAAATGAATGAAGACTATGAATGTGCAAGTGAGGTGATAGAGGGATTATGTTTTATGTTGATTTATGTCATGAAGCTGTATCAGGTACCTTGATTATGTTAAGATGATTGTGAATAATTGATTAGAAGGAATGTGATAGGAAGTGGCGATTGATTGTTTTCTTAATCGCTAACCTTGTATTTCCCTGGAGATTCATAAGGCCCACAAAAACCCTTGTATAACTCTTTGCCATTCTCATTGGAGGGGAACATTACAAAAGTAAATGTCTTAATATGGGCCCCAGCTTGAAAGAGCATGTGATCTGGACCCAGAAACTCCTGTCGGAATGTTGCTGACATATGACTTATTACTGCAGGTGGATCATGCAACATAAATATGCCTTGCATTTGCTCTTTTTGATCCTGCTGCCTTGTAATGTGTCATGGCATGAGCGTGTGTATAAACTTCTTTGTTGCTGTTTGTACACTGCCTTTTAGACCGTGTGAGAGTCCACTAAATATGGTTGTAGAAAACAAAGGAGCCAGGACCAGACTAAGCAGTGTGAACACAGATGACACAAGAAGACTATCTAGGAGATTATATAGAGGAAACTTAGAGAGCCTTCTTCTGAGTTACTGCCTCATTATAATTTGTAACACAACTTACTAGCTGTAATATGTACTGGGTGTACTGTAGGAAATATTCAAAGGGATTTGAGCCTCTCTGGGAAGAAAATTGGAAGCTAGACAGATATTTCCTAGCCTGTAAAGCATCTATTACATCCAAAAGCCATCAGAGTGTTTGGTGTGGCAGATTGTTCCTCCCTTGAACTCAGATCTTGAATGAAATACATATTTTGAGCTGAACTAAGTCTTTTGTTGGACAGTGTACTAAAATACTGGGCATTGATAAAAGCAGAGTAGAGTCTGGCTAACAGCTGCACGCATTCTTGACTTGGGCACTAGACAGAAGTGAATGGGTGGTCATTTTCATGCCTTGGCCACCTAAACCCTAGGGAAAGATCCCTTCATAGTCTTTTGACTAGAAGGCTGGGTGTGTCTCAGAGCCAGTGTGGAGAAGAGAAAAAGTCTTGCCCCTGCTGATAATCAGACTACAATTCCTTTGTCATTCAGCTCATAGTTTATTAACTATACACCTAACTGCCCTGTCTCCTTGTGAAATTAGTGCAGGAAACTGGGATCTAGTGATGTGTGCCAGTTTTTTGGTCATACATTTTCTGTATTCAAGACTTTCAATTTGAAACATCATTTCTGAACATGAAGGTAGTTAATTATATACCAACAAATGCACATACATCGTGTAAAATATTACAAGTTACTTGTACATGTAAGCTCTGCTGTATGTTTTGGTGAGAATATAACACAAAGGAATTTACACATACATGAAGATCTAACTTCATAAATTACGCACAGTGTGTAAAGAGAAGTATTAGCACCTATAGACCTAACAGTATGAAGATTATACTATGACATATTCATAGTTAGAAATTCTTTAATATGTCTTTGTTTATGATGTATGTAGGACAGTTATGGACATACTGATATCTAATGTTGATTCTTTGATCCACGTTGGATCTAGTCCCTGTCATGTGTTGTTGTGGTGTGCGCAGTTTAGAACCCTACGCCTCTTACACCACAACATGTTACACGGACTAGATCCATTTTGGATCAAAGAATTCCCATGGAATGGTTGTAGATTCCTAACTATCTATGTACATTGTAAACAAAGACATTAAGGCATTTTTAGCTTTAAATATGTTGACAGCATAATAGTTATATTGTTATGTTTATAGGTTTATGTCTTTTTATGCACTGTACAACATTTATGATGTTTTAATGTTACGTATGTGTCATTGCCCTAAAGATGGCAAGCATTAGCTGAAAAATGTAGAGCTTATGTATACAAATAACTTGTAATATTTTACATACTATATGTGTATGTGTTGGTATATATATAATTAATTACAATTACAAGGCACAGAATAAATAATGTTAAAAGAAGGTTATTGTTCCAACCTGTTATTTTATGCAAGCACAAGAAAAGCTAGAGGAATCAACCAAATGTTTGTGTCACATAAGTTGTAGTAGGCAGTGGGGAACTAAAAGCAGCAATTTGTGTTGGTACGTAACATCACACAGCACAATAAACAGTGCTCGGACTCTTACTTTGTGAAACAGTTGTGAAGACTGTAACTGAAGCAGTTTGCCTGGAAAACAGAAAAGTGTTCGAAAATTAAGTTTGTCCAGAAAAGCTATTGTACATTGTGTCGAACAGTGAAGCATGACTCTTTATCAACATTTGATACTACACAAAGTTGCTGACTGCCATCTAGTAAACCATAAATATTGTAAATCTTACGCGCGTTGGACCATGCATCATCTTGATATTTGAATAAAGGTTGACAAACTAGATGACACTTGTTTCATTATCTACTGCTCAACATGTTTCAGACGTTAATACGTCCATCTTCAGGAGCTATCGACTACTTGTTGCGTTGTGTAGGCTGTAATGATAGAGGTTCTGTGTGTTAATTTATTTATCTAGCGGTAAGCGCTGTACCTATATTATGTGTCGTGTGTGGCTCTGAGTGAGTGTGTTTCTGCAAGCGTGTGGTGTCCTGTAGTTCTTGAACATTTTTGTGTGTGGTATGTTTTGGTGTTTTATGCATCTGTATT